>JGI20166J26741_11440696_pt1 | contig 13654 bp, 16 predicted proteins | sample TergutCu122P5_FD_26741 | JGI IMG/M metagenome (IMG submission 26741)
AAGGGGAGTACTTTGAAGGGGACTGAGGTTCCATTGTTCTAGGTATGTTACTTTTTTTTTAATATTAATTGGCTTGATACTTTCCGGACAGACTACGTAATCTTGTATACTGGCTGGTTTCACAGCTTTTCCATGCTCATCACAGAAATTACCCTCCAGTAGTGGAGAATGCATGTTTGTCTGTATGTTTACATTTCCTTTTTCCTTTCATACTGTGGCTTTCAATTTACCTTTCACCTTATTCTTTAGATTACCCCTTTTCAGTTCCATTATATGTTCAAGATTTTTTGGCATCCCTTTTCTATTTGGTCCGACAATCCCACAGAAGTTTATTGTCTTAGTATGTAAATCATCAAATAATGCTGGAGATGAAAAGAAACTGTCCATGTACAACTTGTGTCTCATGTGTTCAATCCTTGCAGCAAATTCTGTTAACAGTTGCATGTATAGCTGTCATGGAGTCTCACATTTCCTGTCTTTGCCTAAGTACACAGTTGTATGGTAAGTATATCCCTCAGAATCACACAGCTTGTAGAGCTTTATCCCAAACCGCGTGTGTTTCATTGGAATATACTGTTTGAAGATGATTCTACCTTTGAAGAAAATGGTGATTTCATCAGCTGCTAAATGTTCAGACAAAATTTAGTAATTAGCATACGAATTATTGTGCCTGTCAAATATAGCTCTCATTTTCCACAGTCAGTCGTAATTTTCATCTGTCTTGTCAGGTTCGTTGTTGTTGTCACTAAAATATAGAAATCTACCTATATGATAGAATCTGTCTCGTTTCATAATATTTCCATAAAAGGCCATGAAGTATTGTTCTAGTGTTGACCAGTAACCTTTCAGTGTGTCCCTCTGATTGTGCCTCATCTTCACAATAATATCCAGATACACATTTCCTGAATGGTCACATTAGGCAGTGGGGACTGTCCATCATCCAGTGTGTCCAAGTTGTGGTGATGATACCTATTTGTCTCTTCCAACAGTTGTATTCTTTCAAAACAGACGAGCATGAAAACATGCAGTGGGGGAGAGTCTTTATTGTCATTACCCACTGGACCTCCTGTAAACTTGTGGACTACAGGTACAGTAGGTCAACAGTTTGTATTGTCGGTCCACTGTGTGAAGTTGGTGTGAGTAGTGTCACCTCTTGTCACTGTCATTCTGAGCAGAAATGTCTTCGTCTTCTGATGAATGTGCATCAGAGTCTGATGCTATTATCAGGTCTGTGATGTCTGAGTCAGTAAAGTTTCTTCTTGTGGTCATACTGCTAAATGCACTTGTATCCAACTTGGCACAACCCAAACCCAACACTTTCTGGCTAATCGTGATTCAAGCATCTGCATTGCCTGGCCAGTTGCATGTTATTGGTCTAACATGGAACAGACTCAACTGTGCAGTTGAAGATAGACATAAGCATGAACCTACATTTCAAAAGGGTTGGGAAGAAATAGTTAAGGAGAATGAGTGACATTTGCCATTGTGTCCTATATTGCACTAAACATAGAAATAAACATACGTATGCATTCCTTTCCTCTCCCACTGGTTGCATAAAAACTCAGATAAGCCAGCACTTCGACTAAATTCAAACATCATTATGAGAATGAAACCTAACAGTGTCTAAAGAAATATGTCCACATGTACAGTCAGCTCAAAATTTTGTAACACAGGGTCTCCACTCACAACAGGAGCAATATGAAAAGAGTAAATCTTTAAAATGAGACTTAGACTGAAAAATAAACAAAATAAAAAATGACCTTCAACTAAGCTTCTTAAAACTAGGTGGATTTTCTTCAAACTTATGGAACTGGTAGACAGATTTGTTCTTGAACATGTACTTTTTAGTTCAAGTTTTTATCTATAAAAATGTATGAAATACAGCATATAATATCAGCAGGTATAAAACAGGCATTTAAAGCCAGCTGTCAGTGGTTACTTTGGGATTTAAATGCCTCACACTCCAAAGGTTAACATTGTATGTTGGTAGAAATGTATTCTAACCCTTTCTTTTAAATTCTTCTTTTTGCATATTTATGTAGTTATAGCACATACTTAACTGATTTACATTAAATGTGCACAGCTTATTTTCTGTCCCCATATAATTTAAATGATATGAAAAGAAATTTTTTTCAGTTACTGGATCTGAAGCTGACTGTGGATGGACTTGAAAAAGAGAGAGATTTCTATTTTGGAAAACTGAGAGACATAGAAGTTATGTGCCAAGAAAATGACAATGACCAGAACCCAATTATCCAGAAGATTTTGGATATCTTATATGCTACTGAGGTGAGTGTACTGTGGAACTGAAAATTGGTTGTCATTATATGGTACCCAATGCAGTGGTCATAGCAGGAAGGTGCAATGTATGAATTTTGGCATTGCTTGGGGTAGGCTGTTGTAAAGTATGCTGACGGTTCAGTTATGTTTGTGTGTCCATTCGAATCTAAAGACTTTTGACTGAGACAAGGGTTTTATAAATCTTCACATCTATGTCATGCCACTAGACATCACCCCACATTTGCACTTGTTAATTTCCTACCATCAACATTACTGGCATAGTATTCTGAGATTGCGTGTGGTAATTCATATTGACATAATATGCATCACCTCTTAAAGAAAGTCTTTTAGCACACATGACAACCAGTAGCCTACCATAAAGTCTTACATGGTCAATGTAAAGTTTTACTTGTAACAGATGTAATATGTGTGATATGTAAAATTTCAAGATATTCTATGTTTATGATATTGAGAGTTTATGATTCATATGTAATTATAATTGTACATTGTTTACCCCAGTGAGGGCAGCATGTGCCACATAACTTTTGAAATACAGATGGTAGCACTGTGGGTGTGGGTGTGTGTGCACGTGCATGCATGCGTGCGTGTGGTATTGTTTGCAGAAATTTGAATGACTTTTGCTTTTTCCTTTGACCACACAAGACAAGGAAGAAGTTTTAATTGCTTTGAATAGGCTTTGGTTACACATTTAAAGTGCAGACTATACTGGTGTGGCAACGGTGTTGCTGTATGTGTGTGTTTTCCAGGTGTTTCAGTTATTGTAGTTCTTGACATTTTCTGTTGACAGGTCATTATCTTCATGCCCAATGAAGAATATTTCTGAAGGTTATTTTGTTCAGGAAATTGTATGTTGCATTGTTAATGTACTTTATTCTTAAAAAAGCATTATTTGAAATGGTATTATCTAAAGAGAGAAAGTTTATTTGAAAGTAGTGTTCAAGAAAAGTTGACTAATAATTTTCTGTACTTGTGAAAAAGTCATATGGTATGTGATTTGTGAGGAACTGGTATCAGATTTTTCAGGGACAGCTCACACATAATAATATAGAGAACCTGAAAAGTAATAGATGAAAGTAGTAATGGTACTGTATGTAGCTGGATAAGTCAACTTGGAAAGTATTTTTGTATACTGGTCCAGTTTTTTTTATTGCCCCCACTGTGTCTGCCTCTGTTTGTACAGTGCCATGTAGGGTATGGATGTAAAGTATGCATTTTTCTTTCATGTAATGTGTACAAAAAGCGCAAAATAGGAATATTGTAGAAGGTGTTAAATGACACAAGTCCGAATATATTTTATTTTATTACAGGATGGATTTGCACCGCCTGAAGAGGTTGACGGAGACGTTCCACCACCAAATGAAGAAGAGGAATACTGATCAGTTTAGAATCCAGTGTATGTAAAACTGTGGTTGCAGTGAAAAGTCTGGAGTGAACTTGTACATGGAGCATACTTGTAATGAGCACTGCTAACTTTCACCCCTAAGTGCAATAGGTTTGAGCTCATTACCAATGTAAGAAATGTACTATAATTCCAGTTCATTTTCAGCATGACTTTGAAATAACATGCACGAGTGGCTTCTGTTACATAAGGCTTTGTATGTGGCTTCCTATTCAACATATATTTTTTAAAGGCAGAACTGGTGCCAAGTAATGACATTAAGTTGTATAGCTTATAGGATGAGCTGTTTTTGATTATAAATATTGGAAAAAAATACTCGTATTTTCAGGTATTAAGTGCACTTCTTGCACTGGATGTTAAATCTTGAAAGGTTTATGGTCATGAGAAGCTTCAGTTCAACTTTTTAATCATCATCATCATCATAATCATCATGAGAGGCTTCTCTTTAGTGGCATAGTAACGTTGAATTTGTAACTTTCATTGAGCATTACAATTTCTGAGTTATTTGCTATTTCTTATTCAGTAAGTGTGGCAACCATTTGAGTTTGTTAACAGGCTTGTTAACTGCTACTTTCTGTTTAACTGAAATTGTTGTAATTTCTGTGGAATTATAAGTCTTGTTCTTTTCAAATGACATTTCTAAAATAGCTGTCAAAAGAGGTGAATTAAAATGTAACATTTTAAATGTTGTTTTCCTCACACGTGTCAATTTTTTGTGGTGTACCTGTTGAACTCTTTCAGCAGGACATTGCAGACAGTTGCTTTTGATGTTCAATAGACTTTTAGTTAATCAGATGGTAGTGAGGAGTGCTGGTGATGCAGCATGTTAATATTGGTGCATAATGGGACTATCTGAATGAACAGTTCTTCAAGTTTCCTGGGAATGTGGTGTAAGTAAGTTTTTACTGTAAATAGGTTATGACAGTCTTAACACAGGTACATCATGAAAAATTAGTGTTTAGCATTAAGTTTAGTGTTTTTAAGTGCAAATGTGTGTATGATGTATCCCATTTCTAAAGTTGGAGGGAAAAATAAGATGAATTATGTTTATAATATAATGCCAGAAATGAACAGTACACAGACAGTAAGGTAGGAAATGTATGCATGGCATAACAGCTGTGGCACATTTGCTTGCTTTTGTTTAATTGCCTCAAAAAACATAACACTTTAAGTAAAAGTCTATGCAACAGATGATGTGTATTTTATTCACTTCTCAACTTTTGTTTCAGACATTTTTCATGGTGATGAATGTTTGAAATCAAGATCGACAAACATTTTTTTGACTCAATTATAACTACAAGTTACAAAGTTTAGCATAGGTGATCAAGAACACATGTATCCAACCATTCCTCCGCTCACTTGTATGCAGTCCAAATTCCAAGTGCCCATCTGGACTTCTGCCCCATGGTGCCAGATCATGTAGTCCCAGCAATGACCTAGTGTACTGGCAAATTATTTCCCTTAAAAATACTGGGAACTGGATGATTATTGTTATTATAAGGGGTGTGTATGGGGTCAGACCTATAAGCAGACACATCTGAAATCTGCACATCTGCTGTGTGGCCCATAAACCCTCAAAACACTTAGCATTACAGAGGCTGCAGTGCAAATATATTGATTTTATTGCAGGGTTAAACTAATTTTCCAAAAATCTAGGAGCCACCTCAAAATTAAATGTGCCAGAGGAGTGATTTGTAGCAAGTCCCACACTGAGGACCTGCAAACAGTACCAAATGTTGCCACGCAGACAACCTGGTAGCCATTAATTTTGCATGCCTTGTGTAAGATGTGGTGTGTACAAAGTAAAACAGGTATGAATATTTTTGAGCCACAAGGAGTGTTATACAGCAGTTGGCAGCATGTATGGGAATGTTCAGTGTGACATGAAACACATTTTTTTTAGGTTCATGCTGTGGTTATAAAGTTGTGTTGTCAGCATCAAACAAGTTCTGGAGAGATTTTCTACAGGAATGTCATATCTTGGCACTATGTTAGGTTAGAAAGTGAGGAATATAAAAATTTATTGTTAAAGACAGGTTATGATATACCTGTGGAAATACTGAAAGAAACTGACAAAAGAGAACAGAGATATAGAAACTTAACAGACAGCCAGAAATCTGCTACTGGGACCAATGGCATTTGTGCCTAATTGAGGGATCATGAAATCCAGTTGAAGGGAAAATCTAACAGGGCTGTAAAAGAGTATGAAGAAAACGCCCCAGTAATTTGATGTTTATGCATTATTATTAAGTTATGCCTCATTTTGCTGACATGATACTTGTGACATTGCAATTCTGTTTACTTGTCACAGAGAAGCAACAATTGTGTTAAAATAAGAATACTAGTTGATTTATTTGGCTGACACTGGTATTTTGCCTCTTAAGGATGCTGCAGTGCAATTTGTTCTCTCCCATATTGACATCTTCAGTACATCTTCGTCAGTTGTAAGGTTCCTCTTGCTTCTGTTAGAGCAAATTGTGTGATTTACAGCATACTGAACTTGCACTAACAGTTTTATCTAGACACATTTATTTCCCATAATACTATTTTTAAATGTGAATCTAATTATTACTAATGCCCTTTCAAGGAAGTGACATGCCTGGGACAATCTTATTGTAAATTCCTCCTTGCTTAATTTGTTGTGGCTAAATGGCCATATTAACACCTTGCCATTGGGCCATACAGAAATGCGCGATTGCTATCCTATACGTTGTTGATGGGTCACACATTTCTACGTTTTCTTATGCGACATCCTACACATGCTGTCAGCTGGTCTGGCTCACTTTTCGCTTCAAGGTTATCGACAGCTTGATGCAGGATGCTTGGGTCTCAAGTTACAAATAACCAGACCAGTCATAACCCCCTATTTTTAGAACCATTAGACTGCAAAAAAGGGACCACTCATTCAGATACTCTCTCTGTTTCCCTTCAGTTGCAATCATGGCTTTGTGTAGGCATGTTCTGCAAGAGGACGATATTTTGTGTGAGTTATATATGGATACACGTTCTATTTTCTCTGATTATAGTGACAAAGAAAGTTTGGACAGTGACGGTGATGTCCCCACAGTTAGTTCACAAAAACAATTGCAATTTCACATTTATCAAGACAATTTTTGTAACAGTGTGAGATGAGCTCGGACATTGCTAGACATAAACGTGAGCGTCTGCGGCACTATGAGGGCTAACAAGGGCCTTCCACGTGACCTAGAAGGGGAAGCCAAGCACTTGAAAAAAAAGAGAAGTCAGCATTCTGGAGGAATGGTGACATAATGGTGCAAGTGTGGAAAGACAAGACGTGTGCGAATGATGTAACAGTTGTAAACAAAGGGAGGAAAGGCGGGAAAACAAACATGGAAGTAAAGAAGCCTTATGCTGTTGGTCAGTACAATAAATTCATAAAGGGCAGACCAGTACCTCAGTTTTTACACAGTTCTGAGGAAAGCTGTAAAATGGTCGAAAAAAGTGGTACTGTATCTACTAAACCGTGCTCTCTCCAAAGCATTTTTTGTGTACAGGACACTGAATAAAAAAAAAAAGTGCAAGAACTTCCTGCACATGGTAGGAAGGTCCTGGATATCAGAGGTCCAGAATCGTTGTGAGTCCAATTCGGATGACCTTCAACTGCCAGAGAAGCAAATAACACCAAGGAGGCCTAAACAGGACCTGCCAGGCAGACTCTCCGGTGATTTCAGAATAAACAAACTTGAAAAAACTGGCGGGGAGGGAAAAAGGAAGTATCCTGCAAGACCGTGTAAGGTGTGTGCTGCCCATAAGAGGCGAAGTGAAACTATATACCATACTTCCAGGCCCATTAGACGCACCATGACTTGTTCGTTAGAAATTTTAGAAAAAAATAATGGTGAATGTATTTTAATTTTAGTAATTTATTGGAAGAAAACAAGACCGTTAATACCAAAATTAGCAACCATAATATAATTTAGTCATCATACAAACCCAGAAAATCATCATCACTGCCACTAAAATCATCTTCATGGTTGTTTTCACTCGATGCATCAATTTCTTCATATGAAATGTCATCTGCACATCCATCTAGTGCGTTGCTAATGCCACATTTTTGTAAAGACTTTACAATAGTCTCACTTTTAACTCACTGCCAGGAATTTTTCACCCACTTGCAAACATTGGGAATCGAAGGCCGTTTCACTCTTCCTGCCAGTGTAACGTGATGGGTTGGTGCCTCAATCCACTTTGCCAATTCCTCATACATAAATCCCTTCAACATTTTATTAACTGAAGCATCCAGAGGCTGTAATTGACTAGTTAATTCACCAGGAATTACTGCAAGATGCGTCTTCAGTTTAGTGGCAAGCCTTTTTGTTGATTCTGTTACATGTGCCTTGAAATGATCGCACAATAATAAAGATGTGCTTTTTAAGAAGGCCACCTAGACCACACTTTCTCTAACCATAGCTTCATTCCTTCTCCATCCATCCATCTTTTAGAATGAACATGAACGTAAATCCCATGTGGAATTACATCTTTAGGCAGCGTTATTCTTTTAAAGATTAATAAAGGTGCAAGTTTTTGCCATCAGCACAGCATGCAAGAACAACAGTGTAACGCGTCTTCTCATTACCAGAAGTCTTTATCATAATTGTCTTAGCACCTTTAACATCCACTTTTTTATTCGATGGAACATCAAAAGTCAAAGGTACCTCATCCATGTTCCCTAATTGTCCTGTCTCAAAACACAGCTTCTTTCTCATGTTTATGACACATTATGGAAATCTGTAATCTTTCTTTTGTACTCACGGGGCAGTTTTTGCGCTATTGCAGTTTTAGTATGCAAACAAAGGCCATTTCTTCTCATAAATCTTACAAACCACGAAGTTGTTCCAACAAAATCCGTAATAGACATTTCAATGGCTAGTCTTCTTGCTTCAATTAAAATCATTTTCATTGAAACAGCAATTCCATTCTTCCTGTGATCTATTATACAGTTATTCACATATTCTTCAAGTTATGGCCATTTAGGAGCACATGAACGTAAAGTTTTTTTTTCTCTTATCTGCTTTGATTAAATCTTTCCTTTGCTTCCCCCATTCTCATATCATCTTCTCTGTCGGAGGTGAGCCAAAATGCCCTTCAGCTGCCTGGTTTCCATGTTTTACAGCGTAATTCACGACTTCAGTATTATATGCAATACTGTAAGATAATCGTCTCTTTTGAACCCATGAGGGTTTTCTTTGATTTTAAACTTTAAATTTAACTCTTTAATCACCGTTTGTAAAAACGTAAATACAAACAACACAGATATACTTTAAGGAACGTGTAACGCACTTGAATTACACTTGACTACACTTTGCTACTGCAGCAGCGTAAATACCCGGAATCACGTGAGATGCAATGTATACGTTAGTGTAAATCCCCGGATAAGAAAGTAGACCGTTCACAACCAGTGATACCAGATCTCATGACTTGGAAGCAAATTTCACTATCTCACGATAAATATGTATATTAGATGTACGGATATTTATAAATTTGGAAATAATACTTACCCTCGGCGCATTAGACGCAGGTCGAATTTAGGTCACATTTTTTGGGTAAAAAAGCGCGTCTTATGGGCCGAGAAATACGGTACATTTGTAAATTCTGCGTTGTTCCGCTTCAAAAAGGGTATTCTTTTGAGAAACACCTTTCAGTGACGAGCCACGAGACTATCTACATGCAATTTCTGCAGTCTGGGGCTCAGGAGTGTAATCTAAAGTGTCAACCCGTAAGTAAGAATATGTTATGGGGTTAACATTCAAAGCCCGACTAAATGCATTTAAAGAGCAGTATTGAATTCTAATTGCACGTTCTCGTTTTGACTTGATATGCATAAAGTGGTACTCAGGTGTCAACTTCGTTAGAACTGTCATTTACTTATAGGAATCCATATCGGATGAATTTAGTTCACAGCTATCAACGTGTAACGCAGTAAGCAAAATGTTCTTAAAAACGAAAACTGGCATCGTAACAGAGAACAGTATGACAAACGGAATCATTTATTGTACATCGCACGATGAGAACCCCACAATTCGCAACTGGTTTTGTCTCATGACAGAAACAAAACGGGTATCCAATCCCGCGTACAACTTTTTGCAGTTAAACGCAAAACACTACCCGAACCGCTACTTGGGTAAAACCTCTTCAATATCAGTGTTGCACTTGCGATGGAATCGATGTAAATCTACCAGCGCCTCGATTGGGGATAGGAAGTATAATGTGTAACGCCAGAGTCAGTTTCATTTTAAAATGGCCTTTGTATCTCGAAGGCTAGGAATTTATTTGACGTATTCTACATCCAGTGCTTATATTCAGCCTGTATGGATTTATTTGAATATAATAAACAAATACTCATTTTACATTACACAAGGGAAATTTCTATCTCTCAAACAGTGTTGGTATTGTTCTGGGTTCGTACGTGCCCAATGTGTACGTAATCACGGTATGACACGAAATTTAGATTGCCACGAGTGTAAGTAATCCGTGGCAAACAACCAGACCTGTGTGCTGAATGTGAGAACGTACGTGTACAGCGTGCTTGATGTTTGACAGCAGAATTTTATTTAGTAGTTCATCTGTCGGAAAAAAGAGAGCGTATTCTCAAAGTTTGTACAATGTCCGGCCAGTGGGAGGTAGTTGGAAAAAGTAAACAGAAACAGAGTAAGCAGTCTACAAAAAAATTATCCAAGAGTGAGAAAAAGAAGTTTGTTGAAAATGCACCGAAAGTGGAAGATATACGTAAGTTGTTTCGTCGACTGTTGTGCATCCCGTATCGTTAAAAAATAGTATCAGCTCTCTATGATAATGACAGCAGTATTTTAAAGTAATCATTTTCAGTACATGATATGCAGTGTTATTGACGTGCATCTGCATGGTTACAAATGTCAGTTGATATGAACTATTAGAGAAGTTAGGAAATCTGCATTTATAAATTACAAAATTAGTGAAGGTATAAGCATTCTTATATTATAACAACCCAACAGTGATTCAAGTTATTATGCCACGCAACCACTGGATATGTTCTGTAAAAAGAAATTCTTGATCATATTTATTTTGGTAAAATGTTAGGGTTACAATACTCTACAACATCACACACATGTAGTCCTGCTCACTTTGGAACATTACACCAGACTTATTACAGAAATTTGTATGATTGTGGTACTTAGTAGTACCATACTATTTCATGTTTTTATGGTGGTAACTATGAAGATAATATCTTTTGGGGTGGGATGCTCTGTAATTGGTAGATGGGTACTGGCATTTGAAAGTATTTTGCTGCTACCATCATCATCATCACAGCTGATGGGTGCAGCAGGTTCCTCTCAAATGTTGATACATAACTACCATCACATCGTGGGAGAGGATTATTTTCATGGTTGCTAGTGATATGTGACAGCTTTGATTTCCATGTGTGTTTGCTTGTTTTGTTTGAAATCCAAATTATGGAGTTCTAAATAAGAGAATCCACAGTGTGTTTAAAAATTGCAGTGAAGTTGTAAATAATATTTGTTACAATTGGAGAGTCATGTGATTATAACCCAACCACATAGTTTACAAAACCCGTGAATTTCATTTTTATAGAAATGTGTAATTGTATTGTGCAGTTAATTTTGTTCATAACACGTAACTGTATACAATTCCTTATAAATTGACTGCACAAGAGATTATTTTGTCTTCAGACAAAGTGGTATTTATAACCAAATATGCAAATGTAGTCACATTCCTTTGTGCCTGGCTTAGTTTATCTCATGTCATATAAATTTCTCACCATCACAGAAACACAAGTCATTGTTGCCTGCATATGTAAACATAATGCAAAATGTAATCCATTAAGGTGAATTGGTCAAAGAAAGGTTTGGTTTCATGTGTGTATGGACCAGAAGGTTAGGGTAGGATTTGTGTGTGTGTATGTTGGCACCCATCATGTCAGTTACTGTTACTACTTATATGTATTTACATTGTACTTCAGAAGCATCTTCTGTTAGGTGATGAGCGAATAGCACTGTACACAGCTATATATTATTAATTATTGTTATGTTTATCACTTTCATTACAAATGTAACTGTCCTTCAAGGTGTTCATGCATAAATAACTGCATGTGGTTCAGTAACTGTGCTCACAGTGCACTTCCAGGTTGGTTTTTATTACACAAGATGTTAATAACAGGACACAAATTTGGGCTGTATTATGACTGTACTATCATGTTTATTTTGAAATAGTGCTTCTGTTACAATATCAGTGTGCTGTGAAGTGTATGTCAGTAAATGTCTGTAGAGAGTTTAGTGATACTTGCGAAATAATGTGCCACACTGCTGTTCCGTTGGTGGTTTCCAGCAATACATATGGGTCTGGTCACATCACATTAAGTGAGATAGTCTGTTAATGAGATACCAGTTTAAGGCATTTGTGTAAAAAAGTGATAATAAACCATTTTTTGAAAATTACAGTTCCATTAGCACAAGTCAAAACTCTGTACACAGCACTGGATAACAACAAAGAAAACCATAAACCACCAGGTAAAGAAAATAATGTTAAAGAAAATGATTCAAAGAAGACGCAAAAGAAACAGCCAGAGAAGAAAAAGGAAGTGAAAGAAAGACAGCCAGTTCCTAAGTCATTGGAAATGGCAGTAAGACTGGTAAGTTTTCATTATAAGTGGCAGATATTCGCTTCACCATGCTTGTGCTACGTAGAGCTTTTCCTATCTCACCTGAATCTCATAGGATTAATGCAGACAGAAAAATTATTGCAGGTGTTCCATAATGACAAGTGGCTATTTTGTATCAGTTGTAAATAAATAGTTGCCACTATTAAAGTTCCAACCCTCGTATTTCATTCCTAGATTCTCATTTATTACTCATTAAAATCCAGTTTGTGTCTAAGGCATACATTTCTGAAAGAGTATGCAGAAAATGTTTAAGTATTGTATGAGGAACAGTACAACTTATAAATCACAGCATGTACATTGGGACTTTTGTGTTATAACAGTAAGAAAGAAATGTTGTGGTTGATTGGTTGGCACTGCTGCTTTACATTGAGAGGATTTTATTTTTCAGTCTGAATTCGGAAAGGGGGTTGTCCTTACTGAAGTTTTTTAGTGTCTGCTCGTTTTCTCCAGGCATGTGGGTTAGTACTTTAGCACTTTGCTGTTGGCTCACGTATATAGACGTGATTGCTATCCCATGCATCGTTGACGTGTCACGTATTTCGACGTTTTCTTACACAATGTCGTGCACATGCGTTTGTCAGCTGGTCTGGCTCATTTATTGCTTCAAGGTTATTGACAGCTTGATGCAGGATGTTTGGGTCTCAAGTTACAAACAAACATTGTTCCTGACCCCTTACTTTTAGAACCATTAGACTGCAACAAAGATACCATTGATTCAGATACCCTCTTTGTATTCTTGCCTAACTTACTTCAGTTGCAATCATGGCTTTGCATAGGAGTGTCTGAAAGAGGATGATATTTTGAGTGATTTATATGCTGATAATAGAGAAAATGAAATTTTGAACAGTGACAGTGATGTCCCCACAACTAGTTCATGTAAACAATTGCGACCTTCTGATGTAGTTTTTGTTAGTGACAGTGAAACAAGTACAGAAGAGGAAGAAAGTAGTGAACTGGAGATCTCTAATGATAAAACAAGTGACGTGTGGCGTAAACTGATAAAAAACCAAGCAGTGAGCCTTTCCTTGGAACCACAGGTCTGAATGTATTAATTGATAACCCCGAGTCTTTTAAACTTCACTGTTACACCGTGCATAAGTAATAATCATCACTTTAATTACCAACTGACACACACAACGTTAAAAAACGTAGAGTTATTAAAACATTTTAAAATAAATAAAACTGTTCCAACATGTTTCGGTTTACAGGGAAACCATCATCAGGGAGCTACAGTCAGTACTTAGCTAAAAATTACACACTTGGTTAAAAGTAGATAC
>JGI20166J26741_11440807_pt1 | contig 13645 bp, 10 predicted proteins | sample TergutCu122P5_FD_26741 | JGI IMG/M metagenome (IMG submission 26741)
GCAGAAAAGTCAGCGCAGTGTGCTAAGATGACTACTGGAGCCAATGGGCAAAAGGCATGCATATTAAGAACAGATGAAAAGCATGATGCCATATGGCATCCCGGGGCTGGGAAGGGTTAACAGGAGAGTTTCCGTCTTCGAAATAAATTAAAAGAGAGAGTGTCTTGACTTCCGTGATTATTCTCAGTTAGCTAGGCAATTTTCTTTGTAAATTTAGTGCTATACAATCAGCATACACAGCAACTACCTTAAATAAATCCAAACGTGGGAAGAGTTACATATGTACAATAAATTAATAGATGAATGTTGCTGTGTTCTACTATGTGACACCATGTGGATTCGTGTGTGTGTGTGTGTGAATATATATATATATATATTGCAGCCGACTTACTCCCCGGTAGCATGAGATTTCTCAGGCGCCTTTTGAAGTAGCTGATTTATTGACATCACCTCGTATTTTTGTAATTATAGCTGATTTATTGATAACAAATTACTTGTTTTTTTTACAACCGCACCTCAGTCTTGGCAATTCCTACTTCTATATCCTCTAAACACCATACCACTTCTCTCAAAACCGTCCACTCTGCACTTCTACCCCTCATTCTCAAGGGCGACACCTCCCACATCTTCTCTCTAGTGATTGGTCGGACAACGAAAGGGTTTTTCTTTCGTTGGCTTACCAAATAAAAATTGTCAATATAAGCTTAAATATCCGTGGGAGAAAAACGCCCACAACCTAACCGGAAGTCGCTAATTTCGTCATCGAAATAAACCGTAAATTTTGTAAACACAGGACCAAAAAAATTTCCACACATCAAGTCCTCGTACAGCTTTGCATTGGCACGTAGAGTCCAGTTGAAACGTGATGGCACACGGTGGCGCACGGAAGGGGAAGTGAAAGGGAAGCTGGTGAATGGAGTGGGTAACCAGTGCTCTTCACACCACCTCGGAACATGGTGTATCCAGCATTACTACCGCTGATGCGCACACCTCGACTACCAGTAGTCGACTGAACTGACGCCCCCACAAATTTAAAAGGACTCGCCCGTTTCGCCGAAAGACAAAATCTGGTTTCTGCGCGTGTGCCATCACATTTCAAACGCAGTCTACAAAATGTTGGAGGAACCTCTTTCCTCCCGTTTTGTGTAGAAAATGGAGAGAGTAATTTGATCTGGAACGTCTTTGACTATGCAGTCAGAAGGCGTCACATTCCGCAAGACTAATCTAATTGATTTATTTACCTTTGCCGGAACTTAAGCTGTACTAAGCCTTACTAAAAGCTTAATCAGAATGGAAATGCTTACATTTCCTACCAGTTAGTGAACCTAACAACTCAAGTCAATGTACTGGACTTAATGCCAATTTTGCAGGCCAGACGTTTGACCCTGGCGTCGCGACTGCAATGTGCAGTAAGTTTACTTGTGCGCCTGCGGTTCTGTGAGATCGCCTTCTGCTCTGAGAAGTAAATGCATACATAACGATCCCCCTCTCACATGTTCTAAATCCAACAACTGTTTTTGCTCCTCACAGTTTAGTGCTTTGCCGCCCAAGTTGTTCGATAGTTTGTGTTCAGTGTCTGTTGAATTTTTGCACAGTTTCACAAAGACTGATAGTTGTAATCGGAAACAAAACACAATAAGTTACGGAAGAATAAATGCTTAACATTCTGGTAACACAGTGGAGTGTGTAGAGAGGAAATTAATTTAGGCATAATCTCTGCAAAAGTTCCAGTTATTTTCTCTGTTCGGAAGACGGATGCATCGATGTGTGTTTGTGTGTGTGTGTGTGTGTGTGTGCAGATGCTTGATTGGTTTCTGAATGTTTCCAATGTTCCTGTGCCCCACAGCGGACCTAACAGAATTGCATTCATCCCGCCCTCTACCAATGTGTACGGTAGCCACGGCTGTTAAGTTATGTGAAAATATTGCGGTGGTGTATTTGAACTAGATTCAAATCCTCATTCCCAGTTACTTCTCCACTGGGCCTGGGGCCAGCCCTGCCTTATATTGCATTGGCTTCGGTCATCTTTCCACGGGGATAAAGCGGCCGGGGAATGAAGCTGAACACTCGCCTCTACTTATTATTATTATTATTATTATTATTATTATTATTATTATTAACAGCATTTGAGTTGTCACTCGGTGGCAGTAGGCCTAATGCGGAGGTTATGAGTGAATGGCGCCATATCCATGCGGCTTTACGAGCATCTTTAAGGACATCTGCACTTCCCTTGTCTAAAATGTAATTTCTGAATTTGAATGTATTTGCGTCCTTGCAGTGTGCAGTCTGATGACAATGACAACGAAGGCGAAAATAGCCCGAGCGAAGAACAGGCACTTCCTTTGAAATGTGGCAGTGGAAAAATATTTGGGAAAGAGAACAGTAAATCAAAAAGTCTTCAAAGATCATGTCAGTCCCTTAAATGCTTGCTAACATTCAGCCCAGAATCTTGTCTCTTGGTCTCTGCTACCTGGAAACTAGAACAACGAATATCAGCGTTCCTCTATTGCTACAAAGAAATCAGTTCTCATGCCACGCACAATACTTGTACCTTGCTACAATTATTCTTCCTTGTGACATAAAATCCATGCAGTTGAAACAGCGGCGTTAAATAAATCCACAATCGGCGCGAAATATTCTCCGTAGCCTCTGCAAGTGACGTTTATTCCGACCACGAGATAAAGCTTCGTGGTCACTGCTTGGTCAGAGACGTGGACCCGGTTGCGTATCGGTGGGGTGGATGTCGGACGCGGGCAACTGTGTAGGGGGATGATTTGTGAGTCAGTCAAAGGATGGTGGGGTGTGTGGATGATAAGAGTGTTGTGGAGTTGAGCACAAAGGGTGAGAAGGGATGTGTCTGGAGGGTTGAAAATGAAATACCTTACTCGTCAGACAGGTGCGGTAGTGAAGGGAGGGGGGAGGGAGAGTCAAACATCGTTGCTTTGACGATGGGCGGCGATCTGACAAGAGTGTACCTGCACTGTCTTCAGCCATTCACTTATATCGGTAATCAGTCGAAGAGAAGGAATATTTTATGATGTGTGATCAACTGCATTAGTTACGGAGCGTCAAGAATGGTAGTTAGAGGGAACTAATTTAATAAAAAAAAAATTTGAAAGGATAAATAGACAGGAACGAATACAAAAAGTAGCAGAAAAGAATAAGGAAGGGCAGTAGATGTAGAAAATAATTAGTGAGGAGATATGAACAAAAACGTAATAAAGACAAGAATTCGAAAAGTTATTAGAAAGAAACAAGAGAGGAAGAAAGTAAATGAAGGAACGGCAAGAAATTATAGGACGAAAGAAAGCATCTAAAATCAAAGAGAAAAGAGAAACTTGATAGACTGTTGAAAGGAACATAATTAGCGAAGCGAGAAAATCAGATAGAAAGGAGAGACGAAAGTAGTATACATGAAGAAAGGAGGAAAGAAATATACAAACAATATAAGGTAAAGTTGTCGCTGTGCAAACTAAGCACTGCGCTATGAAGGTGTGCGGAAGAATGGAGATGTAGCTCCACCTGTTCTGAATCTTGGCACCGTATGGAGGTGAATCGCTGTGGTCACGCCTGTAACTCTGTGAGTTGCCCACTGGGTGTTTCCCAGAGATGATGCGTATGCAGTAGACAACTTGAAACACTTTACCACTGTGGGGACTTAACACCGATTCTCCAGAAATCCAGTCTGTAGGCTAGGCACTGTACGGACTGAGGTACTCGTTCCTGCCCGGGCTGTCGAGAGAAACCAGAACAAAGAACCGTGTAAACAATAGGGAATGAAAAGGAAGGAAGAAGGAAAGAAACAAAGGAAATGTAGGTAAGGCGTTTGTGTCCTTGCTGTTTGTAAGCTTTCTGGTTAACGTAACTGGTCCGCGGATTACATTTTACGAACTTCTAGACATATTCGGCTCCCATAGCACAGGAACAGCAGCTTGGGCCTTATATCCCTTACTTTGGTCAGAAGTGTGGGAATTTCAACAGTCGGTATGAAATTTATATGATTTTTCACCCCAATTGGAATATAATAGCTTCAACCCTTTCATATAAAGGAGCTGTAAATTATTCATACGATTGTCTTCTGCGTTCCCCCCTCTGCTTCCCGTTCCAGCTGCAATTTGGTGTGAAACAAGCGTTTTGAAGGGCCGGCTTGCCGGCAACTGACTTGGAAGCAGAGTCCTGGATATTTAGAGTGCAGACGCTCCTCACAGTCGGTGGAACCGTTGTCTTTCGCAAGATCGGGGTTTAATTTTCCTTTTTTCGCGAGTTCGAATGCGCTATGGATCGTTTTGATTGCATGCTGTACTCGTACGTTCGAGGTCTGATGACAGTAGATGGACAATATTGTGGGTCGGGATAGCGTAACGGTGTAGCAACTTGATACGTGCTGGAAGATCCAGGAATCGGATCCCGCTGGGGGGCGAGCTTCTCTGCATCCGTCCAGACCAGTCTTTGGGCCAACTCAGCCTCTTGTACAAGAAGTACCGGGCCTCTCTCCAGGAGGTAAAGCGGCCGGGGTGTGGCCTTGACCACCTACCTCCCATTTAGCGCCGAGATTAAAGAAAAAGAGAAGAGCTATACCTCTAATCCCCTCTGGATCTTGGTGGCCTATTCTAGGGTGAACTTTATCTTTTACTGTAGATATACCTTATGTTGGAGGCAAGCCCCATACTCGGTCTTCGCCCAAGCTAGAATAAAATCACATTTTACAAAAAACTACAACGTGTACCAGCTCTACCACTGTTTACATAATAAATCATTTCCGGTCGATCGATATTACCCCGCGCTATTCCAAGGCCAAGCCATTACTAATTCCTTGGAGAAGAGTCTTTCTTCAGAATCTAATATGCCCGCAGCTATATTCAAGAAATTCACCGCATTTTAGGCAACACGGCCGTTTAATACCACATTCATAAGAGCCCGTCACCTGTCCCTGTCCCGAGCCACATCAGTCCAATCCATGCACTGCCATTGCACGTCTTGAAGCTTTTAAAAGCAGCTACTATCGATAACTGTCGATTATTGTTTGAGTGACAATTACTGGTGGTGGTTATTTCCACGCACTGGCACATGGCTTATTTGCACGGTGCTGTGTGGCCGGACCTTTAGATGATAAAGGAAACGTTAATCTCATCTGCCGGAGTGCTGCCGTTAGATTTGTGCTATGTTGTGCCCTTTGCTGAGCTGTTTCTCATGCTGCCTGTTAATTTGGGGTGTTACATATATGGGGATGCGCCTCAATCCCTTCGACAAGTTTTGATTGTATTTGGTACGGCACGCTCCGTATTCATTCTAAATACATTACAAAAATTTTAAACCCCGCTAATTATTTCCTGACACATTATTGATGCCACAGGCACACACACACAAGCCCCATTTTATTATATAGGCTAAAGGTCTGTCGTTGTGGGACGTGACATTTCGAAGAAACCACTTCCACACGGTATTCTGAAGTAGAGGTAGCAGGTATTCTCCGAAACGTCTGTAAATTTGTACAAAACGGCAGTGCGTCACTATTCAGAAAACAGTTTTATTAAGTGACCTCAGTGAGATTATCGAATCTCAGAGGGATTCTTACTCTTATCACTCACTCTAGTGTTAGTACCAAGGTACAGGTTAACCTCCATGCACACCTACCGGGCAAAGATCATACCGCGTCCTTCCACACTTAAATGTCACTGACCCATGAAGTGAAAAGATTCCAATAATTTGCTGTTGTGCCGTAATATGACCGCGGGCCAGCAGTTTATAGCCAGTGGCTGGTTCCTGGAATGAGTTTGATCACAAGCTTTCTTAGTTCTGAGCTCTTGGTGGTAATGGGGGCTGATGGAGTGAGGGATATGAGATCGGCCAATCTCACCGCGTCTGTGATGGTTGCAGCTTGGCGGAACTTCACCGCCCCGTGGTGGCTGACACTCCCCTTTCACATCTCAAGAGATATTGACCTTTCTAGCGGGAAAGGGAAAGCCAGGGATGACTACCAGAGTGTGAGAAAGATTTTATTTTTCGCACAGGACACTCGTAAAAATCCCCCAGTTCTGCCCTTTAGAAGTAGGCCTTATTTTTGATGTTTGGAATTCTCACAGGGGTGACTACGAAGATTGCTGGCTTCTGAGATGTTATGCCATGTACTCTGATGGAAGTGTACCGACGTTTCAGAGGAACTTACTTTTTCATGATAGAAGAATAGCCGCTTCGTTGAATTTTGGGAAAAAGAAAGTACAGCGGAACATATTTTTTACTCAAAACTTCGTCATAAAATGTCACTGCCTTGATGCAGAGAGAGATTTCTGCATCTTGTCCATAGAGCTTGTGGCATTTTATCGTGTGTAGTGCTATACTTGGCATTATGGCGAAAGAGGAAGAGAGAGGGGGTGGGGATGTTTGCTGATGGATGGTGTGGCTGCCAGTGAAAATGGTGTCTGGCTTTACGACCAACATTTGCATCCTTCAAGATGGCTCAAGATGGTTCGGTGAAGTTGGGTGAAATGAATACCGTGGCTGACTGACAGATAGCCAGTGAAGGATTTAATATGACTTTTAAAAGTAAGTAAATTTATTTCTGTTTATTTATTTACTGCTAATATATGTGCTCGTATGTTTATGAAAGTGAATGAATATTTGGATACCCATCTAAAAGTTTGATTAATTTGGAGGCTGGTCAAGGAATTTCTGAATAAAGGAGTGAAGGGATCGTCATTTGTTTAGCAAAATGCCGGGATAGATGATATGACTATTAAAAAGTGACTTTCAGGAATGTAGTTGGCTTTATGTTAAAGTGGTTCTTTGAGTGCTAAACGATTTCATTGCAAAACTGACCGTCACGTCGGTTGTACAATCGCTCCACTGACAGAACAGCTAGGTGGCCGGATGAATCGCTGTGTGGCTGACAGATTGGTCAGATGGCCAGCGATTTTGCTTCTAACCAAGTGAATAAATTGCAGTTAGGCTGGTTGTCTGTCTGCTGTCCTTCATGTCTGCTGAATGGTTCAGTGGCCTGCTAATTAAAACTAATATCTAATTAACTATTTACAGTATCTGTTTTGGCTGAAGTATGGTTTGGTGACCAGCTCATTCACGAAAGAACCAAGTTGCTGTGCTACAGTGCTGCTGTTGTCATTTTAGTTGTCTCCTTAAATATGCACACTGTTCACGGTATATTTAAGCCACTGGGTACATAAATGACTTAAAATATTCTTACTTGCTACTTATCTCTCTGTGTTTGTCTCTGCCTGTCTGATGTGCGCTGTGGTTGTCGGCCGATCCACCGACAAAATGACTTACAGATCAATTACATATAGATGGTCCGTCTCCTGTCTTTTTCGCTCACATCCAAATGCTGTTCAGTAGTGGCTGCAGCAGGTGGCCATCTGGAAGATTATGGACTAAAAATACTGGGATTTTCCTTAAATATTTAATTCACATTCACCTTGACAGCGGATTGAGAGCAGGAATGAGCGCACATGTTTATATTGAAGTTACCTGTACTCAACTATCTGGACTGAACGGTTCTTATTTGATATTTGCAATTAGTGGCAATGGATGTCATAATTGGCCCAATTATTCGGAACAGGATGGCTGCAAGCGATGTTTTAATTAAAAACTTGTAACGTATTCGACAGCGGCATTAATTGGGGTTTTCAAAAAGACAGAGGAGTTTAGTGGCCGCCCTGATATACCACCGTATAATGGTGGTTCGGAAAACGCTGTTGGGGTACGGTAATGCGAATTTTGATGACATTTTCTGAAAAACTGGGCATTAGGGCTTTTGGATTAAGTTGTACACGTAAAGCTTTCCCTTGCTTAAAACCGGCGAAACCAAAGCAGATAAGTGATGTAGATTGGGTACGTTTAACTTTTGGTTACATCTCTTCTCAGATAAAAAGTTCTCAGACGGTGGGGGTTAAACTCAAGTTATTTAATTAATAACAATTAATGCTCTTCTACATAACGGTGGCTTCAAACTAATGTTAACGGTAATGAATGTAAGAGTGAGATAAACATATTTCGGGGTTTTAACAGTTTTTAACATATTCAAGCGTTATGTTCACTTAACTAATGTTTAAAAAAGCCACTGCGTACCTCACTGTCAACAAACAGCATCTCCATTACAAACATCAAATAACGGAATAGTAGATACTTAAATTTTGCGAATCATATGAAGAACAGAAATACACTACGTGAGTAAAATGCAAATCTTTTAAGGGTAAGGTGGGTGGTACAAATAATAACCACTGTGCCTAAAGGGGCTATATATTCAACCATGCCTTAGTCGATCATTTTTTATGTCATTCCCTAACAATCTCTTTTTTCTGTTTGTGGTACCGGGTCGGATCCTAATGAGATCTGTATTATATAAGACAGCTTATAATTCAAGTTACTTCAGACGTATAAAGTGACAGAAAAGCCTTTCATCTTTATTTCTACAGAAGCACAAACATCTTTTCTTTCATCTTCCCTTGTAGACTGTCTTCATCTGCTGAGCGCGCAGCAAAACCGTTTGAAGTGCTGGATTCATAACAGCTCTAGATCAAAGTGTTGGGCAAGCCTTGTACAGTGGAATTAGCCATAAGGCACTTGGAGGGCCAAAATGCTGTATCCTCCACATTGAAATGTCTCATGGAAAAGAGAACTTTACTCGTAACTTCGTCCTGTCTCATCACTCGGTTGTGGTTTATTTAATAATGTTCAATCCTTTACAGAACATGAATTTTTCGGGAGCACCGTTATTTTGAAAACAGCTTCTAAAAGATAAAGTTAAACGTGTATATAAGCAATATATAGAGATTTATATAGTTATGGAGATATATAGAGATGTATGGAACCATGGAGGTACAGCTCCACGATTAAGGGACTTAGGCACTGGATGCATGTTATTGGAAGTTTTGAAGGGCCGAACCCGTTTACCTTCGTGGAAAGTTTTCCTAGGCAGTTATGTCGAATGTTGGGATACATGAATTGTACAGGCGGACCTCCGTATCCGCGGATTAAGCATCCGAGGTTTCAGTTATCCGCGGTTTGCCGCGGCCCGAAAAAAGAATTTGGGAAGTTAAAGAAATAAACGGTTCATAAGTTTCAAAATGCGCGCCAAGCGAGAACGGGCCGTAACATGGTGAAATCCAGCAGCCCAAATGCGCCCAGTATTTGCTTCATCTCTCTTTGTCCCCGTACACACGCTTCCCCGCAAACTTGCCACCATTCTGCTTCTAGCGTTCTCGCTGTTCGAATTAGTTGCTGCGTTATATCAGTGTTTGTGTTCAGAAAGCAACAAGAAGAATGGAGAAGTCGGTGAATACCCACAGTAAGCTAAGATATTTTGTAACAAATAAAATTTTCTTGTTACAGGTTATGTACAGGTACGTAATATTTTCATTGTAAAATGTGTAAGAATAACACGTTTTTTCATTGCTTATGCAGCGCTTTGATGGAAAAGCATGATTTTTATTGTTCTGTCATCCCTTGAAACTGTACATGATACTGTACAGTACAGGTACTGTATATTTTCATTGCTCTATCGTCTGTCGGTTAGGCTAAAACGTCAGAATCCCTTACTTTCATACGTACGTACGTACGAGAGAGAGAGAGAGAGAGAGAGAGCTAGTACGCTGTAAATGTACAGTGTAGTGTATAGTACACTTTATTATTACTTTATTTAATGTTGATAATGTCTTACTGTGCGTAATTTATCAAATAATTTTACCGTATTTATGTATGTTACACGAAAACCACGTTCGGTATTATCCGCAGTTTCATGTAACCGCGGTAGGTCTTGGAACGTATTACCCGCGGATGTGGGGGTCCGCCTGTATTTATTAACCCTTGAAGGTAAAGTGGTTGCGGAAGGGGCCCAGAAATGTTTCAGAAACTTAGAGTCTTCTAAAATTCTAGGCGACAGAAGGTTGACATGAAGCAGGTTCCATACTGAGTACCCACAAATATTAGGCGCCATCGTTCAAAATTTAGTCACTCGGGATTTGTACACTCCAAGGTTACTGTATATACGACATTCCTTAATATTAAAAATCTCTGTATTTTGACCACAGAGTGTATTTTCGTGTAACGTGTGATTCTCAGAATAAACAGTGATTATTTCACCAAACCGAATTAACCGGCTGGTTTTTATATCGGAGACTGACTTATCGGTGAGGTACGGACGGAATTTTTTCATGTACTTAAGTACTGCGGTCATTGCTTAATACAAAGAGTAATCATAGAGTATGTACTTGTTTCACTCCACTGCATAAAATCAAAAGGAATTTTTCGACGATAACCGTTCTGTTGGTTCTTCTAAATGGTTAAAACGCTCTGCCGTGGTGTCATTAACTCTTTATATTCTACGTACATTGTGTACTGTGACCATTTTGGTCTGTAATTTTTTTTTCTCTTGCGTTTGTATGAGTGGAAGTAACGTGTTCTGCCATCTCTTGACATGGTAGCTTTTCAATGACAATACTAGAGTGTTTCCTTAGAAATACGTACAGTATTCTAGCGTAATGTACAAGTTTATTCTGTCGGTCATAATAAAATGCCTTTTGTATGTATTGACTAGAGCAGTGCTCCCCAGAATTTTTTGCTCGCGGATCCCTTTTGGTTTCGAAAAGTGATGACGGATCCTCACATCCTTACTTACGCAAATACAGGGTTTCCGGATAACACACGTTTCCTAAATTAAACATTATGTTTCAGAAATACTTTTAGCATGCTGTAAATACATAACAGTGGCATACTTAACAATGCATTCCATAATATGACAGTCATTAAACCAGTTGTCTCTCGCTTTTTATGTACAAAGGTTTCTTAAGTCAGTAGATATTCTAATGGCTGTACGAAGTGTACACATCGCCAGTTAAAGACGTTCCGCGATTACTTTTGACAAACAATTTTCCTCTAATTAAAAAATAAGTAATCTTTCAAAGTATCCATTTCAGAAACGTATCCACTGATCCCCTGAGAACTTTTCGCGGATCCCTCGGGATCCGCGGAGCACAATTTTGGAACTACTGGACTAGAGTTCTCCTTCATCTCCGCTAGACATTCGAACACCCTCTGCCATCATCAGGCGTAATTTACTAGAACGACTAGTTGTACGTACAACTGAGAGGGTTGTGAGATAAACAAGTAGAGGACATCATGGCCAAGAAAGCTAATTTTCGCTGATTTCTTGGAAGTCAAAATGAATTATACGAAGTTGTGGACGTAGACTAGAGTTTCAGGTTGCTTTGTTACGGTTATACTTGTTAATTATGGAAAGACTGCAAAAATGAAAGCTACGAAGCCTAAAAAATAAACATTCTAAAACGTTCTGAAGCAATGTAAGAAAAGCTCTTGTTTGTTTTTGAAGAGATAAAATTAAATAATATTACGACGAAACTGCTGTAAATCTTAAGGAGCAGCAAAGGAATTTTAAATGGCTGTACTTACACATGTCGACGTTAATCATGAGGAAGCAGATATGTAACTGTGGCTGCAGACAAATGACCGCGCCCAATTTCTGGAGTGACTAAGTTGTGGCATAAAATCAAATTATTTTTTTCTCGTCTCATTTCGTGTTTAGACAGTTGCCACGGATCATTTCATGTGGCGGTAAATTGGATTTCTTGTAGCACATCTAAGAAGTGTGAAATTGTGGACGATTGGTATAAATTTTTTGTGCCTTTCCTTTTACTTTTCGCATATATTCACTTAATTTCTTGTAAAGTGAGGTAAATCTTTAGGAAACCATGGAATTTGTGCCGAATAATATAGTGGCCTAGAACTGTCTCAGTTGGCGTATTGTTTCCGACGAATGTAGTGACTCAGCACTGTCTCATTTGGCGTCTTTTTGCCGATTAATATAGTGGACCATCCCTGTCTCAGTTGGCGTCTTTTTTCCGATTAATATACTGGCCCATTACTGTCTCAGTTGGCGTCTTTTTGCCGATTAATAAAGTGGACCATCCCTGTCTCATTTGGCGTCTTTTTGCCGATTAATATAGTGGCCCATCCCTGTCTCAGTTGGCGTATTTTTGCCGATTAATAAAGTGGACCATCCCTGTCTCATTTGGCGTCTTTTTGCCGGTTAATATAGTGGCCCATCCCTGTCTCAGTTGGCGTCTTTTTGCCGATTAATAGAGTGGACCATCCCTGTCTCAGTTGGCGTCTTTTTGCCGATTAATATAGTGGACCATCCCTGTCTCAGTTGGGGTCTTTTTGCCGATTATTAAGGTGGACCATCCCTGTCTCAGTTGGCGTCTTTTTGTCGATTAATATAGTGGCCCATCCCTGTCTCAGTTGGCATCTTTTGCCGATTAATATAGTGGCCCATCCCTGTCTCAGTTGGCGTCTTTTTGCCGATTAATGTAGTGGCCCAACCTTTCCTCCGTTGGCGTCTTTTTTCCGATTAATATAGTGGCCCATCCCTGTCTCAGTTGGCATCTTTTTGCCGATTAATGTAGTGGCCTAACCTTTCCTCAGTTGCCGTCTTTATGCCGATTATTCTAGTGGTCCAGCACTGTGATAGTTGGCGTCTTTTTGCCGATTACTGTAGTGGTCCAGCACTGTCTCAGTTGACAAAACACCGGGATTTGAACCGCAACCTACTTATGAATTATTATCTGTGATACTATATTCTTCGTATTGTTCCAAACCCGCCTCCTATGTGGGTGCCTTTCTCAGGATGTTGTGGTCGGAGCGTCTTCATTGTTTGATTTGTAATGCATGAAGGTGGCAACGTGATTTTTTACTTTACCTACATGTCAAGTCTAAGGGAAAGTTGCAAAATGTTTTTCTTCAAAGAGCTTCCTAATTTGAGTCCTTCGCCTAATATTATTAGAGGGATGAGATACAGATGCACCTGAATCTAGCAGGCTTTGGGAGACAAGATAATCCTTCGGAAATTTTAGTCTTGGAACCTGAAGAGAAAATAACACTTGCGGGACTAGATATAGATTGTACTGATCGCGCCGAAATTTTTTGTGAAGGTTTTGGTTAGAATGGCAAGTTTAGGTTTCAGTTGTTTGTGTTTGTGAACACGTACTAAACATTTCGAGTTTTCTACACGGCCGGGGATTAATTGGCCAAATTGAAAGCGTGCGTCCTCTGTCTGAAGCAAACTACTTACCGAAGTCTCTGCTTCATACCCTCTTCATTACCGCCATATTCATCCAACTTTCCCAGACCTTTCCCGAATTCCACGCCGCAATTCGTATCAACGTGATTTTTACTAAGAGAGGCCTGGCTTCGAATATCTGTCCGGAACTTGACCTTGTTATGTTGCATTGGCTTGCTCAGTCTCTACAGACAGACGTCATTACGTACACTTCAGTATATGACGTGACCTGTTTCGTCTGGATCCTTGCAAATTCTTTTGTGTCGTAAATATTGTCTTCTTCGATTATGCAGTTATAACGTGCAGTGAGTAATACAGCAGACTTTTGTGTTTCTTGCGGGGCCTTGCGATGTTTCCTGTCCAATCAATCTTTCCACACAGAATGATACATTGTCCTGATGATTATTTCCGATTATGAATTTGAACTAAGCAATTTTTATGGTAGCTTTTCAGACATAATCTAGTAGCAGTACTGAATATTTTCAATTATCTAATTATTTTTTCTCTTCTTCTTCTTCTTCTTCTTCTTCTTCTTCTTCTTCTTCTTCTTCTCCCCCCCCC
>JGI20166J26741_11441029_pt1 | contig 13641 bp, 10 predicted proteins | sample TergutCu122P5_FD_26741 | JGI IMG/M metagenome (IMG submission 26741)
TCACCACCTTCACGTGCCGAATGTCATGAAATCTGGGAGCCTAAACCTCCTGGAACCCTCTGGGCCACACCGGGCCTGTTACGGGACTGCTTTACCTTTAAATGTGACTTTTGGATTGTTGTAAACGAAACACACAACAATCGGTGGCCAGTGGAAATAAGGTCATATCGGGATGTCATGTTTTGATAGTGTCTGTATGGTTTCGCTTCGACCTTCGTCGCGAGTATTAACGTACTGTACCCACGTTGTGCAGGTCAACCGCATTCTGTTGAATACATGACAGTCCGCGGCTGTTTGTACCCTGTCCCGTAGAAACTTGCCTGTTTGTCTTTCGGTCAACAACGGACCGCATATATGACGATGATCCCATAATATAATACCATTGTGTTACAATTTCATACAGTATTCAGTACAGTAACATGCTGTGTACAGGTTTGTGGTCTAGGAGCAATAGGCTATACCAAATAGACTAGGTGTGTAGTACGCTATACTATCTAGGTTCGTGTAAATACGCACAATGACGAATTCGCCTAACGACGCATTTCTCAGAACGTGTCCCCGTCGTTAAAAGACGCATGACTGTAATGCCGTTGATGTGTGTGTTCGTACGTTGCGAGAGAACGTACTACCTGCATGTTGAGATATACTGTTGGCTTGAAGAGAGAGAGAGAGATCCTCGCCTGTTACCATGAAGACGTTGGTAGTACCCTGCTGCAAAACGTTGCGATTGCTCTGCACTATGTAACGCGGAAGACCCTAAGCAACGCGGGGCGCGCAACTTTGGAAACGCCAGGAACTAGTTACGTGTTGTCTGGTTGATAGTGGCGCCTCTCTTGGAAGTCCTCTTCGGCACAGAGCAGCAAAATGGCGCATCGACTGCAGTGCCAGACCAGATGTTGATAACGTAATGTCATCCCCGCTTAGTACGTTTCTCCCGTTGCTGCTAGGTGCTGCACTGGGGGGCGAGTGTTTAGCGTTCGATATAGCAACAGGTTGAATGCAATAACGGGCGCTTGGTTTTCGTTTCTTGATGGGTGGTCATTATTTGCTGATGATAGCAAGTGAAGACAGTTCAGTGCGCTGCAATACAGAATAACAAGTTGTTTCACGACAGCGACGTAAAGGATATGCATCCAGAGGAGGACGCCCATGTAAGATTTAACAGCCTTTTTTCCGCTAACTCGTGTTCCGTGGACTTTTGAGGTCCGTTCGCAAAATTGCGGAAAGCTAATTTTAGTTTTGTCATGACCGGCCGTTCACACGGACCGTCTCTGCTCTCACTGGACGCGTTGTTTTGAGATGTGATATTTGAACAATTACCGAAAATCTGTGGAGAAAATTCAAGTTTAATTAAAATGCAACAAAAATATTTGGTACTTTACATGAAGACGATATGTACTTTTAAAGTATCTCGAATTCCTCTTACCAATGAGAAATTCTTGAGGAAAGTGTTGTAGAGAAAATCAGAACACATTTTATGTTCAGTAAGTTTCTGAAAATCGTGCCATTTATGAGATAATGTGGAAAAGTATGGTAAAGCCAGACAAGCCATATAAGGCAATATATAGTACGGCGCAGGAAAGATGCGATTTGCATGCCGGGTAACGAGTTTAATACTGACACACATATTATAATGTAATACTTGTTATTCTTAACAGCAGTGCGAAATATCTTGTAGCTGGACGACAAGTGCAAGGGGAAAGCATTTTTGCATTTCCATGGCAACACTGGACACTTTTATATTGTTGACATTGACGCGGCGGAAAATAAAAAAGGGAACTTGTTTTTACGTGTTCATAGCAACAGTGGTTACGCAGTGGCGTCGGAATGTAACGTATCTGTCTTGTCTGCCCTGTTTTGTACTGGATAATTTACGCAAGCTCCCATCTGGCAGTTGGTGCTTTGCCACTGAAAATGGGTTGGATTGATGGGGATTGAGCCTAGGAAGATTGTGACCACAAGTGATTGGGGATGATAAATTGGCTAAAGGTGTCTGTGATTGCAGAAGGTGGGCCATCCCCCATTCTGCTACACCCTGACGTCAGCCTCACAGCTGAGAAAGACCACAGCAACCTTGTGTCAGAGAACCTGTGAACTGTTGGACACTAATCATTACAGCATAGCTGCCTCGTGGCCAGGCTGAACCAGCCAGCCGAGCGAGCTTCAGTTACCTTGATTTTTACTTTAATTTTCAGTATATGTAAATAACCTGAATGAAAAAATAAAGAACGATGATGTAATTGCCAAGACAAAAAGACCCTTCTTGGAGCATCCAAAGAAGGTGAATAGAGTCATAGCCATTGAAGAAGCCTCCACTTGTACAAAGAAGGCAAAGAGGAAGGCTGCAAAGGAACAGGCTTGTCAGCTGAATCCTGGAGGCACCAAACCCATGGTGCAGCAGGTGGCACATGGTTATGGACAAGGCTGAGTTATGCAGCAAGGCACACCTCAGGTATCGGCAGCGGTACCTGAACATCCTCCCAGTCAGATTCTCTTCCTCACAAACCTACCTGATGAGACAAACGAAATTATGTTGTCCATGTTATTCAGTCAGTTTCCTGGGTTCAAGGAAGTTCGATTGGTTCAAATTGCCACGACATTGCACTTGTGGAATTTGAAAATGAACTTCAGTCTGGTGCTGCTAAAGATGCACTTCAAGGTATCAAGATCACACCTACCCATGCAATGAAAATATCATTTGCCAAGAAGTGAAATGTGTATGTCTTATTGCATGTTCACAGAACAGCTTCAGGAAAGAGGCAAACAGCAGATGTGAACTCATATCTGAGGATAAGTAGGTGGAGAAAGTTCAAACCCTATGGTAGGGATGTTCTTGAAGTAAAGTACTTGAATTGACATTTTGCTTTGTCTGACTACCTGGTGTAATATTAATTATGAATGTATCAGACTGTCTTGTGTCTGTAGTGATCTGTGGCAGTTCAAGTTGTTTTTGTATTAAGTGCAGTGTTAAAAAAATATTAAAATAATCCAGTATTTTTCTGTTCCGGGTGTGGTCCCTGCTTCCCTCGAAACATCATCTTGATCTCCTTATTGCCTCACAGCTAAGCTTTTACATGGTGTTCTGCCAGTTACATTGAATCTAGAGGGGGAGAGAGGGGGGGGGGTTATGGCATGTGTACAATATTGCCTTAATCCGTATTTGAACTGTCCATTGGAACAAACTACATGATAAGTGGGTGGCAGGGCCATCTGTGCTATCACTTCTTCTAAATTTGCCATAGAATAATATGTTACGGGAAGTTTGTCATGACATATTTTTTCCAATAACTGGAAAATGTTTTGAAACATCACACATGTAAATCGGAAGAATATATTAAGCAAAATTTTTTTGCATGGAATGCAATTGCCACGAAACACAAGTATGTAGTTTCAGACAGCACTGGTTTCTTTGTTGCAGTATGGATCTCAGCGTGTCCCTACGGCAGCTTCGCCTGCCAACACCAACAGCAGTTCCAGTTCCAACACTGGCTCCCAGAGTGGAACTCTCAGCACCAGTCTGAGCAACAACATGGGACCTGGACCTGCTGGAGAACAGCTGTCAAAAACGAATCTGTATATACGTGGCCTGAACCAAAACACCACAGATAAAGACCTGGTCCAAATGTGTTCAATGTGAGTGTTAGGTGATTAAGTATACCACAGTGGTAACAGAGAATACGCTTAAATATGCCGCTGTGGCATTATTTATCAGGCTCCGTGGATACAGAATGGGGTGTGTTTCAAAGTAATTTGCTGTACAGTTTAACATGAAAATCAAATAAATTGCTCCTTGAGAGTCACAGCTTATACTGGATTTACTTAAAGTTTCAGTTTCGTACTGCGCAGGAAACACATATAGGATTATACTTAAAAGTTGCAGTTAGTACTGTGCAGGAAACACATACTGGATTATACTTAAAGTTTCAGTTCGTACTGTGCAGGAAACACCTACTGGATTATACTAAAAGTTTCAGTTCGTACTGCGCAGGAAACATATACTGGATTATACTTAAAGTTTCAGTTCGTACTGTGCAGGAAACACATACTGGATTATACTTAAAGTTTCAGTTCGTACTGTGCAGGAAACACATACTGGATTATACTTAAAAGTTACAGTTAGTACTGCGCAGGAAACATACTGGATTATACTAAAAGTTTCAGTTCGTACTGCGCAGGAAACACATACTGGATAATACTTAAATTTTCAGTTCGTACTGCGCAGGAAACACATACTGGATTATACTTAAAGTTTCCGTTCGTACTGTGCAGGAAACACATACAGTCCTGATTATGAAAACCTGTCAAGTTTATGCTGTGTAGGGAAACAGTTTATGCTTCTTTTGTCAATGAAGCAAAGAACATAAATACAATGTGTGGACAGTGTGTAGAATTTCAGAATGCTGAAATTACCACTAAGCTTTAGGGTTAATGGAAAATGGTGCCCTGATAGTTTCATGTTATTCTGTAGGAATCTGCCTAGCTCAGTTGGGACAACTGTGTGGCCATGGACTCATAGACAAGGGACTGGGTTTTGACTCGTGGCAGAGTTAAGAAATTTTTTTCATGTTCAAAATACCCACACACTGTGACTGAGTTGGCCACCTCTTTATTGGTTACTACGCTGTGCCTGTGGTTTCATGGTGATTATTCCCATCAAGTTCGAGGTTAATGAGTGGCGTTTATTGTCCACTTCCCCATATTGGTTTATTTTGTCGTGCTTTTTTTTTGAACAGACAATGTACATACACCATATGATGTCAAAATTTCCTGTTTTTTTTCTTGAAATAAATGTTTACAGAAGGAACAATCTGGTCACAAGTGTGAATGAAGCATCTTTAGTGACCATCAAAGTATGTGCAGAATGCATTTAGAAACTGTGAATGTCCTTAAATTTTTGTTTTCAAAACTGTGAAAACGGCCATTTCAGATACTGGTTGTAGCAAATGTATGCGGAATATTTGTTCTCAGAATGTAAGTAGATGGATGGTGAGTTGTGGTGGTGGTGGTGGTGGGGGCGGCGGCAGCGGTGGTGGTGATGGTTATGATGGTGGTGGTGGTGGTGGTGTGGCAGCTATGGTGGTGGCAGTGGCCTGACTGTGGTGGTAGATTTCAGGATTTGTATGCTTGTGCTGATGCGTACATTGGTATCTGCATTGGTGTTTGGACTGATCTTGGGTTCCAGTGTTCCAATATGCCAGAGTATCCTTTTAATAGCAGAATGTGAACTGTGCAAGGAAATTGCTGGCAGGGAGGACCTCATTACAGGAATATTGTGTTTGTCTGTAGTCACAGAATCCCATGTGGGCCACTTTAATATGTTGGTGTAAGATCTCAAGCTGTTGCAGTGAAGATGCTTACTAAATTGTTCTTGGCCTGTCACCTACATCAAAGATTGAATAATGGGCTAGATACTGTATGGGGACAGAGTGGGCCCCTGAAATGTTCATCATTGACATGCTGATATATCAAGAACAGTTTTGGGACATTAATGTTTGATGTTTGAAATTCTTGCAGCAGTGTTACTGAAGATGTGTGTAATCTGGGATATGTCATGTCTTGTCAGTAAGCAGTTGCCGATGTTTTCAAGGTGAGCATTTGAAACATCAGTAACTCTTCCCCCCAGTCAGGATGGTGTAATGTCGGATGTTGCATAAGGGCTGTTTCACATATGGCACATCAAATTAATTACTACACATTTATACCTGTCTTCTTTGCTGCATTGTTTTCTAAGCACAGTTCTTAGTACCATGGACTTTTCACAATTCCTCCTGACAGTAATCAAACTCTGGATAGTGATAAGTTCTGTGGGTTGTGGGGGTATCTTGGCATTGTGTTGCCTGAGACCATTTAGCTGGTAGACTGGCATCAGGGTTCTTCTCGAACATTGGTGTGTGTGTGTGCATGAATGTTCGAGGCATCACATCCCTGAATACCATTGCTTTAATTGTAAATTTTTATGCAGAATATAAAAGGTTTTGATAATTTTGTATGTGTGAATGTTGGAGGTTAATTATTTCTTTTTTATCTTCCCTCTAGGTATGGAAACATCATATCCACAAAGGCAATATTAGACAAGAACACAAATAAATGTAAAGGTATGTGTTAACTGTGTTTTCAGATGTTAGCTATACATGTATTGTAGAGAGCAAAGATATTTTATGACCTAACAGGTGGTCAAGTTACAGGCGAGTTATATAAAACTACACATTGTTGATATATCAAGCAATTTGGCTCACTAGAAATTAACACTGTAGTTCCAACTAACAAAAAGCTTGTTGAAATGTTGCAAATAGCTCCTGTACTTATTCCACTTCTGTTCTTATGCATTTTAGTACTAGATGGACACCTAGAGATCACAGTTTTGCTGAATGTGCATTCTGTGTTCTCGACTTGTCTGAAAAGCCAGCTGATTACCCTATATGGAGATCCGAAATTTGATTTGATTGTTGTCATCCTGTTACGTTTAAATATTAGTATCGATAAGGGCACAGACATTCCACCTAACACAACTGTTCACTTTATTGCAACACAGCCACTTGTGTTAGTCCACTGCAGAACTACCGTAAGGCTGTGAAATAAAATACCAATGTATACAGTTCATTTGCTTGTATGAGATCTAAAATATTGCAAGAAATTAGTATGTATCTTTATTGTGTCATTTGGTAGCTGTTATTTATATACAACCATCTAATTTTAAATTTTTTTTTTAAAGTGGAAGTACATGGAGAGTAATCCAAGTAGGTATGTGTGCAAGTATATAGGTAAGTGGGTATGTACGTCAAACACAACAATATTTATTGAAGTTGTATAGTAGGAACGAAACATACATTTGAATTGTAATTTAAGTACGAACCTTAATTACACGACTACGTGTTTCGGCCTCTAGAGGCCATCATCAGGTCAAGATTCGGGTATCCAGGAGGGGGAATTAAGTTTAAGGTGGCTAATGGTACAGGTAGGGGTCGATGGAGGGTCGAGATCTCGGCCCTCCATCGACGCCTACCTGTACCGTTAGCCACCTTAAACTTAATTCCCCCTCCTGGAAACCCGAATCTTGACCTGATGATGGCCTCTAGAGGCCAAAACATGTAGTCGTGTAATTAAGGTTCATACTTAAATTACAATTCAAATATATGTCTTGTAATTAATGTTTTGTACTTAATTTACAACTTCAATAAATATTGTTGTGTTTGACGTACATACCCACTTACCTATATACTTGTGTAAGCACGCACAACGGGGATGAATCACCTATATATGTATGTGTGTCTCATCAGCAGAGTGGAGCACAAAATCATGACATAAAGATGACTAATAAATCATTTGAAAGTGTGACTGAGTTTACATATATGGGAATAATACCAATGAACACTTGTTTTTATGGAGTGCATCCTGATGTATGACATGTTAAAGACAGAAGTGGGTTGTGGTTTGACAGCAGCTGTTTGGTTATCCTCTGAACTCTGTGTATTTACAGAGTTAAGTGGATGACATGTTTTGGCTTGTTCACATTAAGCCATCTTAGGTGCAGCTTACAAGATTACATGAGGGAAGCATGTTATTTTGCGCATATTATGTATAGGAGGCATATAAACACATGAAGGTGTGCAAACGCATATGAAAATTAAATTCAAGCTGACAGTTGCCATTTCTTATTGTCAGTTTACATTCGGTATAGAATACTGTTACGGTTGTGCCGTGTGAGAGGATTCTGTTAAATTATAAGATCATGGTTATTTTTCAAGAAATTTGAGCGGTATGATCACTTGAATATGGTTGTTTCCAGACCACACATTTTCTCACAATAACAAAATTGACTTTTGTCATCTGTTTGTATGAGATGGCCACTGAAGATGCTGTGTGGTTTTTGTATGGTGGGCTTCAGGCGTGAGTAGAAGATTGAAATTCATGTAAACATGAACAAATTGAGAAATGCACATACAGCATAACAGCCGTGGTGTGCGTGTTTCATTTTGTGTAATTACATGCAGAACTGTGTGACTTAATGGGACGAGTGTTTTGGTCATAAAATGTGCGCTTTGTTTCTCTCTGCAACTTAACGTACATAGCAACACATTCGGTGAGGGATTCAAACGGAAAGGCCAGCTAGGTGTAGGTGGTGGTATGGCCTGAGTTATCAGTGTATGTATTAATGAGTTTTTATTTATAACTCTTTATTACCAATATTGAATGTGAGATAAGTGTTGCTGCTTGTATTTGACTTAGGTACAGTTCATGAAATTCTTGTTCCTGCAATAATGTCAGATCACAAAATATTTGCCAACAAATATGATTTAACACAGAAATTACGTAGTCCACTGAACAAGCTGAGGGGTGTGACTGAACTTTTTGAAATCTGCCAAAGAACTGCCTGTTCATATGTGGCAGACCTTAAGCATGGTGATGTGAGAACTGAAGGTGATGGTGCTTGCAGGTATTCAAGCAAAATAAACTAGATGATGCAGGCACAGTGTGTATGTCTAATGTACAGTGTTCATTATTGTCTGATTTTAACCATAAATGGGATACAAAAGTCTGCAGTGTTGGTTTTAATGAATAATGCATTAAACATTTCTCAGGTCTGTACATGCAGATTAAAATGGCAAAGGGATTGGTGGAGCTGGAAATCAAAGTTTGTTTTGAACATTTTACTAGGTAAACCTGATGGATATGTTGTAATTGCCGCCCCCACCCCCCTTCCATTTCTAGCTTGAGTAATTGGCTGTCTTAACTCAGGTGCTTGTGAAGTAGTCTTATTTGGGCTTGGTTGTGGTTGCAGGGTACGGGTTTGTCGACTTTGAGACTCCAGCATCAGCCGAGTCTGCCGTTAAAGCACTCCAGGCAAAGGGAGTTCAGGCACAGATGGCGAAAGTGGGTATCACGTTGCTGCGTAGACTGCCCAGTGTACGTTACGTTGCATGATGAACAATACTGCTTGCTGCAGGGAGAGTACAAAACTATACCATTTTCACTCCATAACCCTCATTCTTATCCTTATATAACAGAGAATATTTTTGCAAGGTCTTAACTTACACATGCTTGGAAATAAGTTTGATATATGTACATATCTATATATAATATGTACGTGTAATGGAGTGTCTGGCATGAATACAAACCATTTGGTATGCAAAGACCATAACACACAGTTGCATACATTTGTTTTCAGCCTCCAGAAAGAAAATGCAGTCATGTTTATAGAGAAGTGTTTAAGCATCTGTGTTTTGTTGTTGCTTCATGCTGTTGAGCTGGTTGCTTTTTAATACGTGCAGACCGAGACATACAAAGTTTGTACAGTCCCTATAGTGTGGCTACTTCTGAGAGGGTAGAAGAGCTTCTTAGGTAGAATTATTTGTGCTTGAGCACCTGTTGGTTGGGGGAAGGGTGAACAGAAGTATTTCCATTTTGCTGAGAGTAACATACAACTAGTGGTGACCTGAGTGGCTGTATGTAGTGATATAGACAAGAACTGAAATGTGAGTGGCATCAGAGCATATGGTTTCAGGCGTGGAACATTAAACATACTGTAACTTCACTGCCCAGGCAAGGTAAAGGTAAAGTTTTCCCTGTCCATACTATGATGGCATATAGAGAGAATAGAGGTATATTTCCACCCATTCTTAACCTCAGCATTAATGGGGGTGAGTAAGAAGTCCCGTAACAGGCCCTGTGTGGCCCAGAGGGTTCCAGGAGGTTTAGGCTCCCAAATTTCATGGCATTCGGCATACAAAGGTGGTGGTGTTCTCAGCCTCACGCACTGGGCGTCTTTACCCCCAGGAATGTTCCTGGTACTCATTTTCACTAGGGGCTGAGTTGACATGGAATGGTTGGGAGGAAATATGTCACTGAAAAATCCAGTAACACCACTGGGAATCGCTCCCAGGACCGTCAAACTAGTAGCACAGCGTCTTAAGCACAACGCTACCCCAGGCCCCTAATGGGGGTGAGTGGTTAACTTAATGCCCTGGCTGCTTTAGCCCCAGGAAACAGTTCAGTACGCATTGAATAGGAGTGGGCCACAGAGCCGGTGTGAACTCCTGTCCCTACCAGAATTTGGACTGTGGACTGTCCAGCCAGTAGAGTAGTCAACGTAATGAGTATATTCTTTCAGTTGTATTTGTTACCAGCATTAGCACAGTAAAATGTAATCACAGAGCACAAAAGTACTAAGTAGAATAGAAGAGGGTGAAATCTTTTTGCGTGTGTAATGATATTTGTAATTTGCTTCTGACATTTTTATAGCTTACAAAGTACAATGGGACACAGCCTGTTAATTTCATAAAATACTGTATATTGAGCCTGAAGATACTGGCTTTCAGTTTTCAGCTGTTAGATTGGAAGCACCATACTGGGAACACAAGTCCCAGTGATAAACTCTCTCCACAGGAATATGTAACAAACTCTGCTATTTAAATAGAAAGAATCGTTACGTATTATACACTTTGAGAAAATAATTTCACCAAATTTAATGCTGCAACAAATAATGCTGTGAACCTCAGCTTGTTTGCAAGTTTTGTATGAGCAATAGTCTTTTATATTGCGCTACTGTGGAAGTGTGAATGGAAACTTTGGTTGTGGATGAATCTATTACCAGTTTTACAAGCCTGTGGAAGACTGTGATGCTGAGACCTTGCAAATGTTCCCTCTTGCAAGTGTAATGCAGATATGTAACTTAGGATTTTTGGAAATTCATTGACCATTCCATGTTAAGTATATTGATTTTAAACAGAAAGTGCTTTTTGCACTTTAAAATGACATACATGTGCAGTTGGCTTGTAAAGGTAATGCTAGTGTTATATGTCTCTCCTCTATTTACAAACCAGAGTTAGTAGGCCAGTCCTGTTCATCTTCGTCTATACTTTTGTAAAGTTCTGGTCACTGGTGATAAATGCTAAGTGTGTGACTGGATGGTTAATATTGTTAATGTCATGTAAGTGACAGCATTCATTCCTTTGTGTTTATATTTAAAAATAGAACCAGTAAAAAAAATGAAGTGGGAGATAGAACAAAATAATAATGTCTGTTTGAATGAGATATCATTCCTGGCTTTTTAAGTATTTTTGCTTTTTAATCTCCCTGACCTGTTTGTCAAGTTTGTTTGTTATGCAGGTTACTCCAGGTAATGTCATAATAATTCCGAGTTCCCAGGGCCGGTCCAAACAATGTTCATAATTCCTTTCAAGTGCTGAATTGTGGATCGTAGTAGGATAACTGCTATATTAAAATCTATCAAATTTCTTTTGTTGCAAAATCAAGTATTCATGAGCAGTAGTAACAAACAAAAATTTTATTGGTAATGAAATTCAGACAAGATGGTAAGATTGGGAATGTTCGTTGCAGTTAAATTCAGAATGGTTTGTTGTCCTGTCTGCTGTCTATGAATGTAAAGACTTGGACGTACAGACATGCAGTTTCATGTGTTGTTCATATGGGTGTAAAATTGGGTCTGTAATACCAAGTGAGGACATAGGCTGCCGAGTACAAATGACGACCCAAGAAGGAGTTTGTAACAGAAGGACTGAGAACGTTGCGAATGATGAGCTTCACAGTGTATGCCATTTATCATGTACAGGGTCTCTGAAGAACAGTTTTAAAGCTTACATCTCTCTTATTTTGAGACACACAATAATGAAGTTTGTTGTGAAATGTTCACCAATACAGAATTTTTTGTTCCTTGCTTTGTATGCAGGTATGCTTGCATGTGGCAGAAAAATTGTCTTCCAAATGCATTTGCATTTACTGAGTTCAGCAGTATTGTAACTATTTAGTGTAGTTCCCAACATATATGGAAGAGAACCCCTCAGTTGTCAAATCACATCAGTGACTTAGTTCCAGGAAATGGGAAGTATGCTAAGCAAACATAACCTGGAAGATTACACATTTAGAAGAGGGCTGTCGGTGCTTAAGCTACTGTGTTTGTATGGAATCCCAAGAAATCTCAAGTTAGTGTGCTTAGATTTTTACAATGAGAGGGAGGAAAGTGTAGTCAATCAACACAACTAGTTTAGAAAGATGTTATATTCTAATAATGAAACTACGTGTTTCGGCCTCTGATGGCCATCGTCGGGTTTCTACAACGATTAAGAAGAGTCTATATATCTGTGTGAGGGCGTGTTGATGTAGAGATCTCTATGCATCAATCCTCTGTTTGCACTAATATCTAGTACAAATTGCTATATGTAATCAATAAAATGTTAATTCCAAACTGTGGACATAAGTGTTTCTTCTTGGGGCTGCACAGACTCTGGCTTATTGTAATTGCCCCAGAGAGAGATGGCAATTACGATAAGCCAGAGTCTGTGCAGTCCTAAGAAGAAACACTTATGTCCACAGTTTGGAATTAACATTTTATTGGTTATATGTAGCAATTTGTACTAGATATTAGAGCAAACAGAGGATTGATGCATAGAGATCTCTACATCAACACGCCCTCACACAGATATATAGACTCTTCCTAATCGTTGTAGAAACCTGACGATGGCCATTACAGGCCAAAACATGTAGTTTCATTATTAGAATGTAACATCTTTCTAAACTAGTTGTGTTGATTGACTACACTTTCCTCCCTCTCATTAGTTACACACACAACGGGGGTGACACACCTTAAAGTTTTAGATTTTTACATCAAGCACGTAATGTGTGATATTAGCTTTCAGGATTTTTCTGTCTGGTGTTTTGAAGTTCTTGCAGCATTTTGGTAGACATTGCTGTCATTGGAGGAAATGAATCACCGATCTTGCCTAGTGCCTCTGATTCATTGACAGTGACTGACTGACGGCAGCTACTGCAGTGCAATGTATGCTAAAACAGAATACTCCAGCACACCACGTAGCTAATGCCAGAATGACAACTCTCACGGTAAAGTGTATTGGTCATTGTGGTTTGTAACTTGGGCTAACCGAAATCATAATCCAAAATGTGTTAACCTCACCAGGGCAGGCTGCAGTGCTTACAAAATTCACCTGAAACGTGAATCGAAGACACTAATCCTCTGAAAAGAGGTGGATGTGTAATTTTCATGTTAAATGAGTTGATGACGATGAAAGAGTTTGTGAGTCAGTAGTGTTCATAGAGGGAGTTATGTTTTAAATTGATGATCATCTTAATTATCACAGGGCTTGAATCTGGTGTGCAGAAGACACATGAAGTTGAGACAGGCAAGTGCATGTGTATGCACACACATGTAGCAGGCAGTGAATAAATGCTTTGTTAGCTGGTGAATGTTCCACAATAAACCCAGTTATAGTATGTTTAAAAATAAATTCAATGTTAAAACTTTGGGTTTTTGAATAACAAGAACAAGTTATTGGTACATATGTATATAGTCAAAAACACAACTATATTCCTTATAGTATGTTTACTATTACTACGGTACAACACAGAGGATACCGGATGCGCATTCGATATCCTCTGTGTTGTACCATAGTAATAGTAAACGTACTATAAGGAATATAGTTGTGTTTTTTACTATATACATATGTACCAATAACTTGTTCTTGTTATTCGACAACACAACGGGGATGACGCACCTCAAGATTGGGTTTTTGACTTTTCAAAATACCAACTTAATGCACAATTCGTTTATTCTTCAACAATATATATGTTACACTACGCTCCTCAACATGTTTCGAGCAGCACGCTGCT
>JGI20166J26741_11441252_pt1 | contig 13639 bp, 9 predicted proteins | sample TergutCu122P5_FD_26741 | JGI IMG/M metagenome (IMG submission 26741)
CCTCGGCCGACTCGATGAGGCCCTCGTCGGCCAGCTGGGACAGGCACGGGTAGATCGCGCCGGGGCTGGGCTGCCAGTCGCCCAGGGTGCGCTCGGCCAGCTCGGTCATGAGCTGGTAGCCGTTGCGCGGCTGCTCGGCGAGCAGCTTCAGCACGCTGTCGCGCACCAGGCCGCGCCGGGCGCGCCGGGCGCCGCGCGGACCGCGCTCGCCGAAGAAGGCCTCGGGGCCGCCGAGGAGGCGGGGGCCGCCCATGGCCCGGACGAAGCCCGGGCCGCCCCGGCGGCGGTCATGGCGGGGGTGAGGGGCGAAATCGTCGTCGTTCATCATGATCCGTGTTCCTTTCGATAGATCGAACGATATAACGATAGACCTATCGGAACAGGCTGTCAAGCCGTCGGGCCGGCGGGACGCCCGGGCGGCGCGCGGACACCCTAAGCTGGACGCGTGACCGAGGATCTGTTTGGCGGCGAGGCGGCGGGCGGGCCCGTCGGCACCGGCGCGCCGTCCTCGCTCGGGTCACTGGGCCACGCCGGCGACCAGGCGCCGCTGGCCGTGCGCCTGCGGCCGCGCAGCCTGGACGAGATCGTCGGCCAGCGGCACCTCCTGGGCCCGGGCTCGCCCCTGCGCCGACTGGTCGAGGGCGGCGCGGCGATGTCGGTGTTCCTCTGGGGGCCCCCCGGGGTCGGCAAGACCACGATCGCGGCGGTCGTGTCGCGTGCCACGAACCGGCGTTTCGTCGAGCTGTCCGCGGTGACCGCCGGGGTGGCGCAGGTGCGCGCGGCCATCGAGGAGGCCAAGCGCGCCCTGGCGCACGGCCACGCCACGGTGCTGTTCATCGACGAGGTGCACCGGTTCAACAAGGCCCAGCAGGACGTGCTCCTGCCGGCCGTGGAGAACCGCCTGGTCACGCTGATCGCCGCCACGACCGAGAACCCGTCGTTCTCCGTCATCGCGCCCCTGCTGTCGCGCTCGCTGCTCCTCACGCTCAAGCCGCTGAGCGACGACGACCTGTCCACGCTGCTCGACCGGGCCCTGACGGACGAGCGCGGCCTGGGCGGCCGCTTCGGGCTGGACGGCGCGGCGCGCGCGATGCTGCTGAGCCTGGCCGGGGGCGACGCCCGGCGCGTGCTGACCTACCTGGAGGAGGCCGCCGCCTCGGCCGCCTCCGTCGGCGCGGGCGTGATCGACGTCCCGGCGGTGGAGCGCTCGGCCGACCGGGCCGCCGTCCGCTACGACAAGGCGGGCGACCAGCACTACGACGTCATCAGCGCCTTCATCAAGAGCGTGCGGGGCTCCGACGTGCAGGCGGCGCTGCACTACCTGGCCCGGATGCTGGAGGCCGGCGAGGACCCGCGCTTCATCGCCCGGCGCCTCATCGTCCTCGCCAGCGAGGACATCGGCATGGCCGCTCCCAGCGTGCTCCAGACGGAGGTGGCCGCCGCCCAGGCCGTCCAGCTCCTGGGGATGCCGGAGGCCCGGATCACGCTGGCGCACGCCGTCATCGCGGCCGCCACCGCGCCGAAGTCGAACGCGGCCGTCACGGCCATCGAGGAGGCGATCGCGGACGTGCGGGCCGGCGCCATCGGCCTGGTGCCGCCGCACCTGCGCGACGCCCACTACGCCTCGGCCGGGAACTACGGTCACGGGGTCGGCTACCGCTACGCCCACGACTGGCCGTACGGCGTCGCCCCCCAGCAGTACCTGCCCGACGAGCTGGTCGGACGGGAGTACTACCGGCCCACCGACCACGGCAACGAGGCCCAGATCGCCGAACGGCTCCGCGCCATCGCGGCGCTGCTCCACCCGGACACAGGCCCCGGGGACGCCTAGCCCGCCGGGGCGGCGTCGTCGCGCCGGCGCCGGGGGTGGGGCAGGATCGAGTGTTCCGTGTGATCGTCCAGCCAGCGCCACAGGCCGGGGGAGTCCTGCCAGTCGCTGCCGGGGAACAGGCCGGGGTCGGTCGCGTTGGCGGCGTACCAGGGCGAGGGCGTCGCGCCGGACTCCAGCGCGACGTCACGGAGGTTGCTGGCCCGGTTGACCAGGGCCGTCCGCCCGTCGTCGCCGCGCCGCACCCGGCGGCCGTTGCGCACGGGCAGGAGCAGGCCCGCCGTCGCGTCCAGCCCCTGGCGCAGCTCGATGATGCGTTCCAGCGTGGCATCGAGTTCGGCGCCGACGAGGATCATGATGTTGACCAGCCACAGCATGATCAAGACGATGATGACGCCGGCCAGCGCCCCGTAGGTCCGGGTGTAGTTGTTGGCGCCGTTGAAGACGTCGAGGTAGAAGGTGAAGCCCCAGCCGATGAGGGTGGACAGCGCCACGGCGATCACGGCCCCGATCGAGGCCAGGCGGCGGGGCGGGCGGCGCACGTTCGGCGTGAAGAAGTAGAGGGTCGCCAGCAGGCCCGCCCCCAGGACCCCGATCAGCGGCAGCCGCAGCCGCAGCCAGAACGTGACGAACTGGTCGCCGAGGCCGATGAGGTCGCCCAGCCAGCGCGCGGCGGTGTTGCTCATGACGATGGCCGTCCCCAGCAGGGCGATGCAGATGGCGAGGATGACCGTCATGGCGTACTGGATGAGGCGCACGGTGACGAAGGGCCGCCCCTCCCGCACGCCGAAGACCCGGTTCATGGCCCGGATGAACGCGCCCACGTAGTTGGAGGCCGACCACAGCGCCGTCACGAGCCCGAGCACGAGGACCAGCGTGGCGCCCTGGCTGGTCAGGAAGCCGCTGATGATCGGGGTGAAGAAGTCGGTCACCTCGGCCGGCATGAAGGCGCTCAGGGTCTCCTCGATGATCGGCACGAGCCGGTCGGCCCGGCCGACGAGGCTGAACAGGGAAACCAGGGCCAACAGCAGGGGGAACACCGACAAGACCAGGTAGTAGGTCATCGTGGCCGCCATGTCGGTGACCTGGTGCCGTCCGATCTGGCGGACCATGAGCCGCAGCCCGTAGGCCCAGGTGTGGGCCGTCATGTGGTCGCGCCACGTCAGAGGTGCCACCGGCGGTCCCTCGGCCATCGCGCCCCCGTCTCCCCACGAACTTGGCACCCAATCTACCGTGGACGCGGGCTGAGGCGTGCTCGTCGCCCGCGCGCCACGGGGTAAAGTGGACAGGACTGTGTCCGGGTCCCGCGTGGGGCGGACCGCCGCGACGGACCGGCGAGGTGGAGGGCGTCCCATGAGAGCAGCCGAGGTGGCCAACCGGTTCCTGCGCTTCTTCGAGGCGAGGGGCCACGCCGTGGTGCCGAGTGCGCCGCTGGTCTACAACGACCCGACGCTGCTGTTCGTCAACGCCGGCATGGTGCCCTTCAAGCCGTACTTCAGCGGCGCCGAGCCCTCGCCCTACCGCCGGGCCGTCAGCGTGCAGAAGTGCGTGCGCACCATCGACATCGACGAGGTCGGCAAGACGACGCGGCACAACACGTTCTTCCAGATGAACGGCAACTTCAGCTTCGGCGACTACTTCAAGAAGGAAGCCATCGAGTGGGCCTGGGAGCTGGTCACCACCGACCAGGCGCACGGCGGCTACGGCTTCGACCCGGGGAAGGTCTGGGTGACGGTGCTGGGCCCCGGGTTCCACCCCGACTACCCCGACGGCGACATCGACGCGATCCGGTACTGGCGGGGCGTCGGCGTGCCGGAGGCGCGCATCCAGGGACGCGACCTCAAGGACAACTACTGGAGCATGGGCGTGCCCGGCCCGGGCGGGCCCTGCTCGGAGATCTACATCGACCGCGGCCCGGCCTACGGCCCCGACGGCGGCCCGGTCGTGGACGAGGACCGCTTCCTGGAGATCTGGAACCTCGTCTTCCAGACGGAGGAGCTCTCGGCCGTGCGGGCCAAGGACGACTTCGACATCGCGCACCCCCTGCCCACCCAGAACATCGACACGGGCGGGGGCGTGGAGCGCGCCGCCTACCTGCTCCAGGGCAAGGACAACCTCTACGAGATCGACCAGACCTTCCCGGTGATCGAACGGGCCTGTTCGCTGACGGGCAGGCCGTACGGCGTCGATCACACCGACGACGTCCGGCTGCGCGTGATCGGCGACCACGTCCGTTCGGGTCTCATGCTCATGACCGACGGCGTCGTCCCCGGCAACGAGGCCCGGGGCTACGTGCTGCGGCGGCTCCTGCGGCGCTCGATCCGGTCGATGCGGCTGCTGGGCACGACCGACCCCGTGCTCGTCGACCTGCTCGACGTGAGCCGGGCCTGCATGGCGGAGGCGTACCCCGAGATCGACGCCCTGTGGCCGCGCCTGTCCCAGATCGCGGCCGCCGAGGAGGAGTCCTTCGACAAGACGCTCCGCGACGGGACGGCCATCTTCGACGTCGCCGCCGGGGCGGCCACGGCCGCCAAGCAGACGGTCCTGTCGGGCGACAAGGCCTTCCAGTTGCACGACACGTACGGCTTCCCCATCGACCTGACCCTGGAGATGGCCGCGGAGCAGGGCCTGGCGGTCGACCGCGAGCGCTTCGACGTCCTCATGAACGAGCAGCGCGCCCGGGCCAAGGCCGACGCCCGGGCGAAGAAGGGCGCCACGGTGGCCGTCGAGGCCTACCGGAAGCTGCGCGAGGCCGGGGAGACACCCTTCCTGGGCTACACCGACCTGGTCGCGCCCGCGGTCGTGCGGGGTCTGGTGCTCGACGGCGAGCCGGTCGCGCAGGCCGGCGCGGGCGCCAGGGTCGGGGTGGTGCTCGACCAGACGCCCTTCTACGCCGAGTCGGGCGGCCAGACCGCCGACGCCGGCGTCCTGGTCGGCGAGGCCGGACGCCACGCGGTGGCGGACGTGCAGCTTCCCGTCCCCGGCCTGGTGGTCCACACCGTGACGCTGAGCGCCCCGCTGCGCGTCGGCGAGCCGGTCAGTGCCGAGGTGGACGGGGCGCACCGGCGCGGCGCCTGCCAGGCCCATTCGGCCACGCACCTGCTGCACGCGGCGCTGCGGGAGTTCGTCGGCCCGACGGCCACCCAGGCGGGCTCGCTCAACCGCCCGGGCTACCTGCGCTTCGACTACACCGGCCAGCAGGCCATGTCGGAGGAGCTCAAGCGCGAGATCGAGGAGCGCTGCAACCTGGCGATCAACGACGACCTGGCCGTGCGCGCGACCACGATGAAGCTGGAGGAGGCCAAGGCCCTCGGCGCCATGAGCCTGTTCGGCGAGAAGTACCCGCCGGTCGTGCGCATGGTGGAGATGGGCGACGGCTGGTCGCGCGAGCTGTGCGGCGGCACGCACGTCGGCGGCACCGGCCAGATCGGCCTGCTGACGCTGCTGTCGGAGCAGTCCGTCGGTGCCGGCGCCCGGCGGGTCGAGGCCCTGGTCAGCACGGAGGCGCTGCGCCACCTGAACGCCGAGCGGCTGCTCGTCGACCGGCTGACGGGCCTGCTGCGGGTGCCCTCCGACCAGGTCATCGATCGCGTGGCGGCCGTGCTCGGCGAGCTGAAGGCGGCGGAGAAGAGGCTGGACCAGATGCGCACGCAGCAGGTGCTGGCGGACGCGAGCCGCCTGCTGGCGGGGGCGGCCGACGTGGCCGGTGTGGCCTACATCGGCCAGGCCGTGCCCGGGGCCTCGGGGGACGATCTGAGGGCACTGGCGCTGCGGCTGCGCGACGGCCTGGGCGAGCGGCCCGGCGCGGTCGCGCTGGTCGGCGGCCCGGTGGACAAGCCCCTGCTCGTGGTGGCCACGACGGCGGCCGGGCGCGACCGGGGCGTCGGCGCGGGCGACCTCGTGCGCGTGGGCGCGCCCGTGCTCGGCGGCAAGGGCGGCGGCAAGGCCGATTTCGCTCAGGGCGGAGGCACCGACGCGGCGGCGGCCGACCGCGCGCTGGCGGCCATCCGGGCCGCGCTCGCGCAGGGCAGCCGCTGAGGTGGGCGGCACGGTCACCGCGGATCCGGCCGCGCCGGATGGCCCGGCAACGGTCTGGCGAGCCGGCGCGCGCCTCGGCATCGACTGGGGTCGGGCCCGCATCGGCGTGGCGGCCTGCGACCCGGCCGGCGTCCTGGCCTATCCGGTGGAGACCGTCGCCAACGACGACGGTGCCCTGGCCCGCCTGGCGGCGCTGGCCCGGGAGTACGAGGCGACCGAGTTCGTGCTCGGCTGGCCGGCGGATCTGCGGGGACGAGTCGGTCCGGCCGCGCACGCGATGCTGGACGTGGCGGGTAGACTCGCACGTGAAGCGGGGATACCCGTTCGATTGCTCGACGAGCGACTGACCACGGCGATCGCTGCCCGACACCTCACGGCGGCGGGGCGCGCCGGACGTGGTCGGCGGGCCATCATCGATCAGGTGGCCGCGGTGGTGATCCTCGAGCAGGCGCTCGACCTCGAGCGCCGGACCGGTGAACCGGCCGGCAGCGTTGTGTCGCCGGGGGAGGAGAGCTGATGGAGGCACCGCGACGAGCGGCCCTCGAGCCCGACGACGAGGTATCCACCCGGGCGGCGCGCGGCGCGGCCGAGGAGGGGCTGGCACGCTTCGTCGGATCGGGTGGGTATGCCATGCCCGCGCCCTCCGTGGCACCGGCGTACTCCCCGGGCCCGCCGCCGTCTGGCCCGGCCCAGTCCGCCTACGTGCCGGACCAGGTCTCCTACACTCCCGTCCCGCCTGCCGCTCCCCCCGTCCAGTCGGCGTATGCCCCCGTCCAGCCGGCCTATGAGCCCAGCCCGCCGCTGGCGGCGGACCCGCCGGTCGCGGCCGCCGAGCCGGACGACCTCTTCGGCGGCGACGACGACGAGGCCCACCGGGGCCACGGGCTGCGCACGCTCCTCACGCTGCTGATCGTCCTCGCCGTCCTCGGCACGGCCGGCTACTTCGGGTACACGAAGGGCCTGGATTGGGTGCGGTCCTGGCATCACACGACGCTGGACTACCCGGGCCCCGGCACGACCGACGTGGTGGTCACGATCCCCATGGGCGCCGGTTCGGGCACGATGGCCACGCTGCTCGTGGCCGCCGATGTCGTCGCCTCGGAGGCGGCCTTCACCGACGCCGTGCGCGGCGACCCCCTGACGTTCACGAAGATCCAGGCCGGCGACCACGCCCTCAAGACCAAGATGTCCGGGGTACAGGCCCTGACCGCCCTGGCCGACCCCGCACTGGTCGTCCAGCGTCACTTCACGGTGCCCGACGGCCTCACTTTGGCCCAGATGCTCGACCGCATCAGCCAGCAGACGGGGGTGCCGCTGGCTGACCTCCAGGCCGCGGCGGCGAACCCGGCGTCGCTGGGCGTGCCGAGCTGGGCCGAGTTCGGCAACCCGGGCGAGGACGCCAACGCCATCCAGGGCTACCTGTACCCCGACACGTACAGTTACGACTCCAGCCCGACCGCCCAGGAGGTCCTGGGCACGATGGTGGCCCAGTTCGTCAAGGTGACGACGGCGAACAACTTCGTGGCGAACGCCCAGGCGCAGGGCCTGCGGCCGGCCCAGGCGCTCGTGCTGGCCAGCATCATCGAGAAGGAGGGTGCCGACCCCCGGTATGCCTCCGACATCTCCCAGGTGTTCCACAACCGCCTCGCCCAGGGCATGCCGTTCCAGTCGGATGCCACCGTGCTCTATGCCCTCGGCTCCGGCGGGACGCTGAAGGTCACGAACGAGATGACCCGGGTTGACTCGCCCTACAACACCTACAACCCGAAGGGCTCGTGCCCGGGCCTGCCGCCCGGCCCGATCGCGAACCCGGGCAAGGTGGCGCTCACGGCCGCCGTCACCCCGACCAAGCCCGACGACCCCGACAACCCGAACAACCCCACGCAGTGCGCCCTGCTCTTCTTCGTGGCCGTCAACCCCTCGACCGGTGAGACCAAGTTCGCCTGCGACGACGCCGGCCATGCGGCGAACCAGGCCGAGTTCCAGCAGTGGTGCTCCGCCAACCCGGGGAAGTGCTGAGGCCGGTCCCGATGGCGCAGACCCTGGACGCCTCGCCGCGCCGCTGCGGCATCGTCGGGCACCCGGTGGCCCACTCCGTGTCGCCGGCCATGTACCGGGCCGCCTTCGCCCGGTGCGGCCTGCCCTGGACGTACGAGGCCATCGACGTGCCGGAGGGCGGCCTGGCGGGCTTCGTGGGGGGTCTGGACGCGACGTGGCGCGGCCTGTCGGTGACCATGCCGCACAAGCAGGACGTGCTGCGCCTGGGCACCCCGGATGAGACCTCTCGCCTGGTCGGCGCCGCCAACACGCTCGTGCTGGAGGACGACGGCACGCGGAGCGTGCGCAACACCGACGTGGCCGGGGTGGTCGGCGCGCTGCGCGGCCGGAGGGTCGAGAGCGTCGGCACGGCGGTCATCGCGGGCGCCGGGGCGACCGCCCGTTCGGTGCTGGCGGGCCTGGCCCGGTTGGGTCTGCGGGACGTCCTCGTGCAACTGCGCGACGTCGGCAAGGCGGGACCGATGGTGGAGCTGGCCCGGACCCTGGGCGTGGCCATCCGGCTGGGGCCCATCGGGGAGCACGCGGGTTGCGACGTGGTCGTGAGCACGCTGCCCGCCCGCGTGGCCGATGCCTGGGCCGAGGCGCTGGCGGAGGGGGCCGGGGCCGTGTTCGACGCCGTCTACGACCCGTGGCCGACGGCGCTCAACCGGGCCGCGCACGCGGCCGGGGCGGTCGTCGTGGACGGCCTGGACCTGGTGAGCGCCCAGGCGGTCGACCAGATCGCGGCGCTGTGCGGTTGCGAGGTCGCGGCCGCCGACCTGCGGGCCGCCGCCCTGGCCGAGCTTTCAGGTCGCGGCAAGCAGGGATAGGCGGGCACGTGCTGAGCGCGACGGGGCTGGAGGTGCGGGCGGGCGCCCGCCTGCTCCTGGCACCCACCTCGTTCCAGGTGAGCGCCGGAGACAAGATCGGCATGGTCGGGCGCAACGGCGCCGGCAAGACCACGACGATGCGCATCCTGGCGGGAGAGGCGCTGCCGGCGGCGGGCACGGTCGCGCGCAGCGGCCGGATCGGCTACCTGCCGCAGGACCCGCGAGAGGCCGACCTGTCGATCACCGTGCGGGCCCGCATCCTCTCGGCCCGCGGGCTGGACTCGATCACCGAGCGGCTGCGCCGCTACGAGGAGCAGATGGCCACGGGCACCCCGGCCGAGCGCGAGAAGGCCATGGCGGGCTACGCCCGGGCCGAGGCGGAGTTGGTGGCGGCGGGCGGCTACGCCGCCGAGGCCGAGGCCGCCCGGATCGCCGCGAACCTGGCCCTGCCGGACCGCGTCATGCTCCAGCCGCTGCGCGAGCTGTCCGGCGGGCAGCGCCGGCGCGTCGAGCTGGCCCGGATCCTCTACTCGGAGGCCGACACGCTGCTGCTGGACGAGCCGACCAACCACCTGGACGCCGACTCCGTCGTCTGGCTGCGCGACTTCCTCAAGGCCTACCCCGGCGGCGTCATGATGATCAGCCACGACACAAGCCTGCTTGTGCACACCGCCACGAAGGTCTTCCACCTGGACGCCAATCGCACCACGCTGGACATCTACTCGATGGGCTGGACGCTCTACCTGGCCCAGCGGGAGGCCGACGAGAAGCGCCGCAAGCGCGAGCGCGCCAACGCCGAGCGCAAGGCGGCCCAACTGTTGGCGCAGTCCGACAAGCTCCACGCCAAGGCCACCAAGGCGACGGCGGCGCAGAACATGGCCCGGCGGGCCGAGCGCCTCCTGGAGCAGACCGAGGGGGAGCGGGCCGCCGACAAGGTCGCTCGTATCGCCTTCCCGGAGCCAGCGCCGTGCGGCAAGACGCCCTTGATGGCCCACGACCTGTCGAAGAGCTACGGCTCCCTGGAGGTGTTCACGGGGGTCGACCTGGCGATCGACCGGGGCTCTCGCGTCGTCGTGCTCGGCCTCAACGGCGCCGGCAAGACCACGCTCCTGCGGCTCCTCATGGGCCTGGAGCCGGCCGACACGGGCGAGGTCCTGCCCGGGCACGGCCTCAAGCTCGGCTACTTCGCCCAGGAGCACGACAGCCTCGACCTCGGGCTGACGGTGGCCGAGAACATGATGGCCGCCGCCCCGCAACTGACCGAGACGGAGGCCCGGCGCGTGCTGGGCTCGTTCCTGTTCACCGGCGACGACGATGACAAGCCCGCTCGTGTGCTTTCCGGCGGGGAGAAGACGCGCCTGGCGCTGGCGACCCTCGTCGTCAGCCGGGCCAACGTCCTGCTGCTGGACGAGCCGACGAACAACCTCGACCCCGCCTCCCGGGCCGAGGTGCTGCGGGCCATCCGCGCGTACCGGGGTGCGATCGTGCTCGTCACGCACGACGAGGGCGCCGTCCGCGCCCTGGACCCGGAGCGGGTGCTGCTGCTGCCCGACGGCGTGGAAGACCTGTGGGACGAGACGTACGCCGAACTCGTGGCCCTCGCCTGAACGGCGGATCGCCCCTCACCCGTTCGGCGGAATTCGCCGCGCGCCCGCAGCGTCGCGACCGTGTCCTCCGTATCCTGTGAGCAGTAGAACCAGACACTCCCACCGCGCCGCGCCGGCGGACGACCAGGATCGAGGCACCCATGGCCGCATCACCAGACAACGACGCGCGTCGACTGCCGTCGGCGCGACGTCCCCGCGGGGCTGTCCTAGCCCTCGGCATCGTGCTGGTGGTCCTGCTGGCGGCCCTCGCCGCGCTGCTCGTCGTGCTGGTCACGCGGCAGAGCGCGCCGTCGCCGCCGACCGGCGGGCCCCCCGGCGCGAGCGGGGTGGGCGCCTCGCCGACGCGGGCCGCCAGCCCGTCGCCGCCGTCCACGTCCGGCTCGAGCGCCGCACCGACGTCCGCATCCGCCTCGCCGGGCCAGGCAGCTCTCACGCGGGCGCAGTTCGACGACCTGATCGCCGCACAGCTGCCTGCCCGGGGCTTCCCGGCCCCCCAGGCCCAGCCGCCGACGAGCCTGGCGGACATCTTCGGTTCCTGCGCGGCCCTGACGAGTCTGGGGGACGGCGGCCTGCTGGCGGCCGGCTCGTACGTGAACGCCATCGAGGGGAACTACGACCCGCTGACCACGACGGTCGCGCTGTTCACCAGCGCGGAGGCCGCCGCCCGCGCGATGACCAAGGCGCCGGCCTGCGCGGCGGAGTCGGGCGACGCGGTCGCGACCCCGCCCGCGCTGGTCGGCCAGGTGATGACACAAGAGGTGTTCCTCACGTCGGCGGAGTCCGGGGACATGGCGGCCACGGCGTCCGCGCAGTACCTGAACGTCCTGGTCGTCTCGCACGATCCCGTGGCGGCTGCCTGGGACGCCTTCGTGTCCACGGCCTTCCCGCAGGCCGTCGACGCGGCCCTTGGGTAGGCTCCCAGGCCCAACCCGGGCGCCACCGCGTGCAGCGTTCCGGGACGCCTAGGCGTACGGATCAGTGGAAGGATGCCGCCGAGGCGGTGTGAGGAAGGGCGAACCGATGAGCACCCGCGCCGAGCTGGACGAGACGTTCGGCCGTTTCGTGGCTCTGTCGCAGGTGAGCCTGACGCGGACCGCCTGGTACCTGACCGGCGACACGGACCTGGCCGCCGACCTCGTCCAGGAGGCGTACGTCAAGGTGTACGTGGCCTGGGCGCGGGTGCGCCACGACGACGCGCTGGCCTACGCCCGGCGCGTCGTCGTCAACACCAACATCGACCGGCTGCGCCGGCGGCACGGCGAGACCTACCTGCCCGAGGGGCGGGACGTGGTCGATCCGCGCAACGCCACGGCGGGCGTGGACGAGCGCGATGAGTTCGCCCGGTGGCTGGCCATCCTGCCGAGGCAGCAGCGCCAGGCGGTGGTGCTGCGTTATCTCCAGGATCTGTCGGAGGCCGAGGCCGCCGAGATCATGGGGATCTCGCGCGGGGCGGTCAGCTCGAACGCCTCGCGCGGCCTGGCCGCGCTCCGGGCCCACGCCGCCCGGTTCGAGAGGGAGGCAGTCGCATGAGTCACCACCAGTTCCAGGACCAGTTCCCGACCCGCCTGCGCGAGCGCGCCGATCGGCTCACCGTGCGGGTGCCGGTCAATCTGGGCGCCATCATGGCGGAGGGCCGGGCCGCCCAGCGTATCCGCCGGCTTTGGATCGTCGCCGGCGGCCTCGTCGTGGCGCTGGCACTCGCGGTGGCCACCCTGCTCGGGCTGCACGTCTTCCGCGCGGTCGCTCCTCAGCCCGGCCCCACCCCCACCATGAACTGGGCGAACACGCCGACTCCCACGCCCACGCGCACCCCGTCGCCGACGGAGGCGACGCCCTCGATCCTGCCTCTGCTGACGCCAGCGCAGTTCGCCGACCTGACGAGCGTGCAGCTTCCCGCCCGCGGCTTCCCGGAGCCCGATCCGACGGCGCCGGCCAGCGTCAGCGAGATCGCGGGCGCGAGCCTGGTGGGCCAGTGCGGCGCCACGCGGGACCTGGGGGCGAACGATCTCGTCGCGGCCGCGGAGTACGGCAACGCCCTGGGCGCCCCCGGACCCATCGTCCTCACGACCGTCGCGCTGTTCGACACGGCCGACGCGGCCATCCGCCTCATGGGGCAGGCGGCCGGCTGCGCCGCCGAGAACGGCATCGCGGCGAGCTTGGCCTCACGGCACGTGGGCGGGGTGACGACCCTGGCGGCGACCTGGTCGTCCGGCGACGGGGGTGCCACCTACTTCGCCCAATACGGCAACGTCCTGGTCATCACCTACTTTCCCGATGCGACGATGTGGACGGATTTCGTGGCCAACGCCTTCCCCGGCGCTGTTGATGCCGCCAGCCTGACGACGGGCGACACAGCCACGCAGTCCCCGCCGTCTCAGCCGATCCTGACGCAGACGCAGTTCGATGACCTCGTCGTGAAGCAGTTGCCCGCCCGTGGCATCCCGGCGCCGACGAGCTACGACCCGCATGCCCTGGCGCTGGCCCGGTTCATCTTCTCGGCGGGCCCCTTCCTGGCCCGGATGTGTCCGGTCTTCGAGAGTCTGGGAGCCAACGAGATGACCACACAGGCCATCGTCGACCTGGATTCGGCGCGACTGACCATGGCCCGCTTTCCCAGCGAGCACGCCGCTGCGGTCGTCGCCGAGCAGGCGAGGACGTGCGTGACCGAAGACGGGGGCGTGATCCTCGACGCGGGCGCCTTCGCGACGGGGGCCGTGTCTCGGACGGACGTGCTGTTCGAGGACGCGGACGGCGTGCGGTACAACCTTCAGTTCGCGGTCTACGGCAATGTCATGGTCTACACCTACCAGCCGGAGGCGATGGACTGGGAGACCTTCGTGGCCACCATCCTCCCGCAGGCCGTCGATGCGGCGTTCGCCGGCGGCGCGGAGGCCCCGGCGGTCGAGACGTCGTCGCCGCCCGAGTCCACCGTCCGGCCGGTCGACCCCGCGCCCGGGACCGGGGCGCTGACGCGGGCGCAGTTCACGAACCTGCTCGACGCGCAGCTCCCCGCCCGGGGCTTCCCGGCGGCGGTCGGCGTCGAGTGGACCCGGATGACCGAGATCGGCGGACACTGCCAGGCCTACGCCAGCCTCGGTGCCGACAACGTGATCGTGGGCACGACCTTCCCCGGCGCCCTCCGCGACGGCCTCAGTTCGGGCGCGCCCCGCAAGGCCTCGGTCTCGGTCGCCCTGTTCACGACCGGCGAGTACGCCCTGCGCGCGATGAGCCTGGCGACCACGTGCGGCACCGAGCTGGGGGTGGTCCGCCCGACGGCACAGACGGACCGCGTCGGCGAC
>JGI20166J26741_11441474_pt1 | contig 13630 bp, 6 predicted proteins | sample TergutCu122P5_FD_26741 | JGI IMG/M metagenome (IMG submission 26741)
CGTAACCGTTCAAATTTGGACATAGGTGTTTTGGGTTATATCGGTATACTTTAACATAAGGAACACCCTCCCGAAGTCTGGCACATTCCTCCTGGGACACACTGTATAAATATTAGAAAGATCACATGTATTGTTTCTGTCACAGTTCTTGAAGAGCTAAAGCCTAATGGTTTGAAATAAGCCGACATTTGTGGCTTAATTGATTATATCGTGGTTTTGCGTGTGATTGTACTATAAAGAAAATTCTACGTAGTTCCATAAGTTATCACAAGGACGCATGCTTTAATCACAGTCCCTAAACCATTCCCGTTTCGCAGACGGTGCACATGTCGACGTACGTCATATTATAATTATTTCGTGCACATAATAAATCCGTCTACGTACGTTTCCACGGAGAAGCCTAGCTGTTAGAGGTAGTAATCTGTGATACATGGGTGTCAAAGATTATAAACTAGCCGATGTGCACTCTCTAGTGGTATTTGTGTAATGGCTGTCATGTTAATCCTCTTTGGTCGTCTTCACAGCTGATCGATATTGTGTTAAGCGGTTTGACCATGTGATCAGAAATATCTGAATACTTTTCAAATAATGGTTGGAAGATGAAGTGCTTTTATATTCAAAAGTGGCGGAAGGTTATACGAAGAGTGCTTGGTCATATGAATCAAAGTTAGAAGCTTGCCGATCTTTTCTGGTGATCTATTTCTGAGTTTTGGCATCCGAACTGCCGGATCATTTATTGCGGGTGTTTGCAGCAGCCGACTACCATTGCTAGTGCCTGGTAAGTTGATAAGTTATAATTACATTCACTTGTGGACTGTATTTCCAACTGAATTAAGAAACCAGCGGATGAACACAACCTTCATTTCTTGTTCGTGGCATTGTGGGCTATGAAGATACGTGAAATATGCATAAGAGTTTTTCGTTATGTCCGATTTCTGCACGGCAATGAACTGTGTGCTTTAACCTTATCTAACTTGCTGTTATACTGTGCAAGTGGGCTCCATGTGCGTGGTTTTGTTTGGTTCTTGGAGTAGATAACGATTGTTTTCCTGATCATTATCGACGCATATTTTAACACGAGACCAACTGTAAACGCACCTGTTATTTTGTATACTATGTAAACTTTGTACCTCATAATAGGTAAGGACATATTTAAGAATAGGGTGCTGGGTGAAATACTGTAATTTTAGATAGAGGACTTGACAGAAGGATGGGTAAAACTGCATAGTTAAGAGATTCGTCCACACGTGATTAGGATGATTGAATCAAGTGTATTGAAGGGGGCGGAGCATGTAGCATACATGGAAGGATACAGAATGTTCACAGAACTGTGGTTGGAAACCTGAAGGGAAGACTGGGTTTATTTGTCGTTAAGTAGTATCCATTAGTTGGCTGTTGTGAAGATGGTAATGAACCTCTGGTTTCCATAAAAGTAGAGGTATTTGTTGCATGGCTGAGCGACTGTTAGATTGGTAGAAGGGCTGTCCCCTATTGAATTCTGTTTGATGTATTCTATTGGAGTTAACCAAGTTTTTAGGTATTCCATATTTACTACACTTCCTGCGTATTTTATGATATCATGATTGTTAAGTGTACTTCTTTCCCGTTTTCTTCCCAGATCTGAGCCTCTGAGATCTACTGAGAATGACGCTTTTTTATACAATTGGTAACAACAGATCATTATGCATTGTGTCATTATTGTTGTCATTACTGACACTATGGATAACTGACTAGGTCAGTATTTCATGTACTTACTTGAGATAATGTATGATGTTGGGATACCTGGTAAACTAATAAGATTAGTTAGAGCCTCAATGAAAAATACAGAAGCCAAAGTGAAGTTTCAAACTCAGTTGGCTGAACCATTTAAAATATGGCAGGGCTTTAAACAAGGTGATGGACTGGCCCCACCTTTATTTAACTTGGCTCTTGAGTATGTCATCATGAAGGTTTAAGGGAACTCTAGAACATTCATACTGTTCAAGTTTAAAGATATGCAGTTCATACCTCTCTCCTGTGTAGGAATGTTAGGATAATTTAAGAGGTATATCAGGAACTTCAAGAAGCAGCTGTAGGAATTGGGCACCCTTTTAATATCAGAAAAACAAAAGCTGTGATAATGTCTCACTCTGAAGTTAATACAGATAAGGGTTTAAATATTGGTGGGCACAACACTGAACTAGTTAACAATTTTGTATATTTTAAGATCCTGTATTGTGGATGATAAAGAGTGAGCTCTCACATATCCAGAGGAGACTAATACTAGGTAATGATGCATAATATTCACTTATTGCAATAACGGAAAGCCAGATGGAGAGTAAGGCCTTGATTTGTGCAGCCCTCATGTATGGCTGTGAAACCTGTAAACTTTCCAAAAAACAGAAGACCTTTTGAAATCTTTCAAAAGGAAAAATTTTAAGCCGAATATTTGGACCTGCGAGAGAGAATGAGATGTGGAGCATGGGATATATTGAAGGACTTTATAGAGAATATAAAGATCTTGACCAAGTTTCCTACATTAAATTCAAGAGACTACAGTGGGTGGGACACATGCAGAAGACCCTTTGAACTGTATACCAAAAGAAGCCCTGATTGCTGACTTCATTGGCAGTCGACCAGGGGTGAGACCCAAGTTTCAATGGAAGGACAGTGTACAAGAAGATGCTGCCAGACTTCTGTGGTGTTGCAACCGGAAGCTGGCTGCGCAGAATAGAATAATTTGGAAGCAAAAATTTTGGGAGGCCAAGGCTCCACAATGAGCTCTAGTGCCATAGGATGGATGGATCATGTTTAATTATGGGTACATATGAAATTTTGTTTGCACACTAAGAGACTTTCGTGATGAATATTCAGGTACATTTAAGACATTCGCCCCCTTGTATGGGCAGGGAGGATCTGACTTGTAGCGGGGAGCAGGAAGTACCATTTTCATGAGGTTCTCAATGACTTTGTCATGTACAGTAAGACACGTGTGATGTGTTGGTTTCAAAGTGGCTCAGGAATTGCATGACTGAGATTTTTCCATGCCTGACTGAAGGTTTTCCATGCTTTTTCGTCAGTTGTAAGGCAGATGCCAAGGTATAACTCGCACAGACGGGGCACGGCCTGCACTCTTCCGAATTAGGTTGTTAATTGTGTTGTTCTATGTAGTGTTTGTGTGTAAATGTGTACTGTACTACTGCCACCAGGTGTCAACCCAATTGCAGTTAACAAATATATCATATAAGTTTGCGTGTAACAGGAAAACAGTAAACACTCTGAAAGTAATGCACTTGGTAGTCATGAAGAGGAGAATGATTTTGTTATTGAAATTTTAACTGTTAACTTGAGCACAAATTTATCTGTGCTCTGTATGTAGCAATGTTGGTCGCAACGCTGAAGAAGTTTTGCTTCCAGCCAGAAGATTGAATATTTGTAATGAAAATCATTCCGAGGACAGGCAGAAAAGTCGAAGTTCGCAGTACATGACTTTGAAATACTGCCTAATGTGCCAGCAGTATATCACGGAACTTGAGAGATGCTGTAGTTATCATGCGGACCACCCTGATTGTGATTCTTCGTGGTATTATCCAGCTTCTTCCTATCTTTCTCATCCTAATTTTCATTTCGACTCGAAGCTCATTCTAGAGGAAGGTGTTTTTTAGTGCTCTTGAGGACGAGGAAGTGATGGAGCTGTGACTGCTGCGCCCAGACAACCCGGGTGACTGGATTCACGCCAAGCGTATCTTGCAATCCATGCATCCATTCCGTGAAAGAAAGCGGCATACATTTCCTAAGTACGCATTAGCGTCGCCCTGCACAGTACTGTCGCCCACAAGAGTAAGGTGTATCGGTCGTCCCGTATCCCCCCCCACTCGCGTCGAGGGCATGAAAAAGGCCGTTTTGGAAATCGTACTCTCATTTACCTCTTCGATGGAGGCATTACGTTCCTTCGAAACCTCGGAACAAACGCAGCTCACTACAAAGGTAAAAATCGGAAGGACAACGTAACGATAGGCCTGACGCTGTACAGGCATGTGCTGTTTGTCGTCAGAGGTGGTGGCACTGGGTCTCAGCTGGTAAGGCTGTAGTGTGACTAGCGGGCCTCAGGAATTTGTTCACATCTGCGTCCGCTCGGACCCTGTTCCCTCAACCTTGAATATGGAGGCACATGTTCCTCTGAAAAGTCGTGTTCAGCCTGTATAGCTACGTGGACACGATGTGAACACCCACACAACTGCAATCCAGGCAGTGACGATATTGATTGCTTTCCATTCGGTCAATATTATAAGTATTTTCCTCCGCCACACAAGGTCGAACAATCGGCTGCTGCTTCTGTTAACAGTCTGGTGTGTCATGTTATTCCTGGAGGAGCCGTGTGAAGACTGGTAGGAATTTGTCAGGCTGTACGTGGGGTGACCAGTTTGTATCGTCATGTGCATCAGGACCAGTGAAATATGAGATTACAAAAGAGTGCATTTGGAAAATAAGCACACTACTACGTGAGCAGTACTCCATATTGAGTACAACTGTCACTAAGGAACGAATGTCAAGACTTTTTGCCTATTCTGTGATGGGCAAGCATATGTTAACACGTGAAGTAGATTGCTGTGTTAGTGTCTAGTGCAGCTATATACGTTAATTAGTTGTACATGTTTCACGTGTGTTGAGATATTTAACCCTTTCAAGCTAAAATTAACCAGAACTGTATATAAATATTCAGGCCGTGCCGTAAACACTCTCCGTCTTGGTTATGAAAACCTATCAGTTAATTTAAAAATTCATGTAACACCGACAAATTCCTTATTCTGTAATTTATGCGTACAGTGTTCGATATAACTCCATGTTTCGGCTCTATTATCTCGCCATCTTCTGGGAACCGACACCAACATTTCTTTGAAACATCGAGCAATAAAATAGGCCACAATAAACATACGTTGTTGTGACATCAACAGTGCAGAATGTTACTTCATAATGCACGGATTAAACGGCGAAAAAGTGATAAACGCTGAACAAGCAAGAATTATCCATCATTATCAAAAAAATCCAGGGAGAAGTTATTTGAACTAACGCAGCAATATGGTTCGGTGACGTGTGCAGATTCAACAATTTAACGCCTAAATATAACCATATTAAAGTTAAAGGAAACAATGCACACAGCACGCAAATGAAGAGTGCAACAGGAGATATAGAATAAATCAGAAATTAGAGTTTCTCCTGGAGAAAAAACTGTGGTTTAAAGAACAACTGTATAAATCCCATCTTAAAAATGCTACCTACTGGCAAAATATGTGACCTGTACACTTCAGCACTGTTGGTATCACAACATATGTATGTTTATTGTGGCATATTTTATTGCTGGATGTTTCAAAGAAATATTGTTGTCAGCTCCCTGAACATGGCAAGGCAGTAACGCCGAAACACAGGAGCTATGTAAAAGATAGCACGTGTAAGTTATAGAATAGTGCATTTGTTGGTGTTGCACGAATTTTTTGCCTCATCACAATACACAGAGCGAGCAATGCAAAACAAGTCAGTTAATGCTATATAGGGAAATAATCGCTATTTGTTCTCAGATCCGCACAAAACACATAAATGCACTGCGTGTGCAGAACGTAGAATTTGTAAATGTTAAACCTGGTGGTACATATAGTAACCACTGGACTTGGCAGGGTTAATCAGGAGATGAAATTACCTTTCAGGCGTAAGTAGACTCTCAAGGTCAGCGTAAATGACCGACCGATGTTACGTATGTTATATATCATGGTGCAGGTTCGTAAATTCGTTCTGGCGTACGTCGTAGATTATTGGAAATATATTTTTCCAAAAAAAGTGCTCTGGACTGCATCAATCCGCATCTACGCCCACTTCCAGGACTTCCCAAGCCCAGTTACAGTGTCTTAATTCATTATTTATGATCACCCCGTCACTTTACTCTAGAAGTCGAAAGAGCCTTGTCAATAACCATGCGAATGATGAGGTAGACTGCTGCATCTCACTTAAGATATTACTGTCAGATTCTTGAAGACAAACAAAAAATCAGCGATGTGAATTTGTACGAGCGGTTCAGGGTAGCAATGACGATAGACTAGCCCCCCATCTCAACATCGCACGCCACCTTGACGTGGTACTAGGTGGAACTGAGTTGCGATAGTTCTGTATGTATTGTAAGTGCAATTAAGTCCCGGGAATTGCCTGTCCTTGCAGAAATTCGAACACCGGGCTTTCTCTTACCTTACTCTTATGCTGACTCAAGGATATTTTCACATTCCTTTACAAACAATTCTGGGGGTGGGGAAACATTGATTTAGGTGATAGCCCGGTAAGAAAGTTAGGTTAAGCGGTAACTCGGGGAGCTTTCTGCTCTAGGTTTATTGTTGTTTTCCTCAGTCCCCAATGCCAGAATAATACAGGTGTCCCGTTTATCGTGTTCCTGAGCACGGCAGCGTTTTTGCCTAGAAATCCGAGGCGTCCCGTGACAGCTGCCGTGGTTAGCGCAGGAATAAAAGAGACGATGTGTATTTTAAAATACGCACGACTGCTCCATAGTTTTCCTTCCTCCTCATTCTGCGATGGAAGTAACCTGTGCAGTTTGTGTGACCTGTCGTCCAAGGCGCACTACATGCTGTTTCAAGCGTGTCTTACTAAAAAAAATTGTTGTCGTTTTGCAAGCGTAATGCCTTTTACATTACGCAGGATCCTTATTTTATCTGAAAGTTATCAAAAAGTCAGTTTTCTGCCAGACTACACGGCGCCACTTCTCAGAGGACAGAATTTTTCATAGCTATTGTTATGAGAACCTCAAATCTCACTCTCCCCATTAGCTGAAACCCATTTAGATCACCTGCTTTATGTTCCTCCCAGAGAAAAGTGGTGTCCACATTGAACGTCTTGACTAACATCATGAAGTGTTGTATTGATAACAAACCCTATTGATATTAATTAAATTTTACAGGGTGTCCCTGGTCACTGCGACTGTATCTTATGAGAAAGCCATCGTCCACTGAGACATACTGTGATACGTGTAGTGCTCTGGGACATGCTGTGTGACATGTCTGTAACTGTGAACAGTGTCACTCCAGTGAATTAAATTGTATGATGTAAAACATCTTCTGGGGTGTGATGCCGTGTTTGTGTGTGTCCCAGTGTTTCGGAGAATCGTGGTGCATTCATCCTCACTGTCAAGCAGTTTAAGAATAGGTCTAAATAGTCGCCAAATGACCTTGCAACTTTCATACTCCATAATTGTGGGTTTCCAATTCTCTTTCTGTTTTCAGCATGGGATGCCAGAGCAGCTGGAATTGCAGCAGCTTGTAGAAACTGGTGGCAGCAGGCAAGATGATGTGGAAAGGGGTGCTGGAGGTCGTGCTGTTATGGTGGCTAGCAGATGCCGTCCCTGCCCTTACCTGGGACTACTTCTGGCAACTCTGTCATCTCTCTTCTTCTCGCTCTGTTCGGTGATAGTGAAATGGCTGGTGGATGTGCATCCCATGGAACTGGCTGCATGTCGTTTTGTAGGTGTCCTTCTGCCGGCTGTACCCATCGTCCTTTGGCGCAAGGAACCTGCGTTTCCACGAGGCAGACGAATAATGCTCCTTCTGCGTTCATTTGTTGGCACCACTGGCCTCATGCTTAGCTTCTACGCCTTCCGTCACATGCCTCTGGCTGATGCCTCGGTAACTTTGTTTCTTTTCATGATTCGAGATTCCATCCTTTGATTACTGTCAATAATGACCTGTAGGTTTTGGTACTGAAATTGGTTTACTGACAGTGCCTAAACATAGTTTTATATTGAATTTGGAACATTCCTGATTTAAAGGTTTATCCAAATTATAATGGCTGTTTCATCACCTGTTACTAGATTTTAAACTTATAATTAAGTATTCCAGTATGAAGTTGCAAGAATGTGTAAAGATGAAGGAATTGAAAGGACCACATCAACTGCCTCCCTCTCTACCTTTGTGTGTGAAAATGTCCTAGTACATTAAGTTGAAGCATAAACAATAAAAAAGATGCAAATTCTGAATGGTACAAATTTAGACTGTGTCAAGATATAAACATGGGAAACCCAAAGTTGGATACTATGTAAAGGGGTGAATTTGTTTCTGTCCATGACATGTAGGCATGTAGGAGAAGTAGAGGTATAGCTCCACTCATTCATAACCTTGGCACTAGATAGAGGTGAGTGGTCAATTTTATACCCTATCCAATTTATCCGGAGGGAAAGACATCCCACTATCCATTGAACAAGATGATGGATGTGCTCCAAAACTGGTGGGGGTATTTTTTAGCGAGAAGGATCTATATTCCCGGCCGGGAATCGAACCCCACTTTGTCCAGCCAGTAGCTTTGTCACTATAGTACCTGAGCTATCCCAACTCTGACTACCTTGTAATGTTAGTGAATTCTAGAACAATATCATGGTAATTGTTACCAGTTAATACTGTGGCAATGAAATTAAGCAGTGGGTAGCAATTTAATCTGTAGAACAGAGCCACATGATGATTTTCTTCGGTGCTTTCGCAACATTTGGAAAACCGACTATTATCCATCATGTCTGTACGTCCACCCGCATGGAACAGTTCTGCAACCACTGAATGGGTTTGCATGAATATTTATACTGGGGGCTTTTACTGAAATATATTGAGAAAATTCACACTTGGTTATAATCGGATGACATGCCAGGCATTTCACTTGAAAAGCTAAGTACGTTGTTACTGATTTATCGCTGAATTATTTCTAGAATGAGAAACATTACAGATAAAAGTTTTAGAAAATTTCGAAACACATTTCGTGTCAAATACATTTGTTCCACAAATCATGCTTTTTGCGAGACAACTATGGAACTCACTGCAGAGACTGGGGGGCCATAACATAATATAGCATAAAAAAGGCACGATTTACATGCTGGGGAAGTAGTGCAGATATCGAGTTGTAATATTTACTTGATTGTATCCAGGAGTGTGAACTTGGGTGTTGGATATAAATATGCCTGTAAATTGTGTACAGATTTTGCTTGAAAGTCAGAAATTACAAAATGTTTGGACAAGCTAAAACTTTGACATTATACATGACTGATAACTTACTTGAAAGAATTATTAACACCCTGTGATAGTAATAGCAGTAGAAGCAAGGCTGCACTCAAGCTTAACCTTGGCACTAGATGGAGGTCAGTGGTTGACTGTACTCTGTGGCAGCTGTACTCCCTCAGGTACCTGTTAAATAGGAGTCTGGGTGGGCTCTGGAGCCAGTCTGGACGTTTTTGGAGAAGAGAAAAGTCTCTTGCTCCTGCAGGCAGTTGAACGCTGGACTGTCTGGCCAATAGTGTAGTCACTGCACTGACTGAACTATTCCAGCTCCTGTAGTGTTTGTGATGTCATTATATGCATATGGATGTTTTAAAGGTTAAGGGAAAGTTATTCTTGTGCCCACCACTAAGGCATATTGGGAAGTGGAGGTATTGCTCTACTCATTCCTAAACTTGGCATTGTTAGAGGTGAGGATCAGCTTCACCCCCAGGCCACTTTATCCCCGGGGAAAGATCACCTGCTGCCCATTGTGTAAGATGCTGGGTGGGCCCCAGAGCCGGCCTTGCCACTTTGGAAAAGACATAAACCTGTTGTCCCTGCTGGGAATTGGAACATGATTTGTCAGTTGTGCAGCTAAGAACCTGGTCACTACACAAACTGCATACAAATGTGCAGCTCTTTAGTCCTGTGTTCCATTTACTTACAGCATATTTACCCTCAGAGATAGACATTGTTACTGGTCTATATTTAACATGGGAACTTTAACAAAAAAAGTACGAAATTCTGACCACTCATCTCAATCTCTTGCCATTTGCCTTCGTGGCATGAGCGGGGTAACTTTTTGTTTTTGATTACATATACCATATACTTATGGTTGAAATCACAAGCCGAAGTATGTACTAAATAAGATTGTATGGTTGTTAATAAGTATGATGATCTATCAGTCATTTCCTGTCTCCATTTCACACTCTTTCAGAAGCCCATTAAAATACTTTTTGCTCTTTTTTTTGGTAGTAAGACCTAAGTGTTTTGCCATTTTTGACAGAAATTTTCCTTTTTCATGTGACTTCCTTTAAACAGTAATAGAGTACATGAACAAGAACAAAAAATATCGAAACAAAATATCTTTCTTTGCATTCTTGGGGTTTTCTCTGTTTGGGATAGTAGATAAATTTTGTGATAAAGGCAGGTTTTCATTTCATCCTGTTTCCATTTTAGGCATATTACACTATAATACAGAAGTGATGGGCAATATTTTATGCAAGAATAATACAGAATTCTTTTGTCAACATAATTGTGATGCTTCTTTGTTTTGTTTCAGGTTGTAGTGTTTAGTGTTCCAGTATTTGTGGCAATATTTGCACGGCTCTTCCTGAAGGAACCATGTGGTTTCTTCAATGTAATCAGTGTCTGCCTCACGTTGGTTGGTGTTGTGCTTATTACACGCCCACCTCTTCTGTTTGGTCACAGCATTCCTGCACTTGCTTCCTCTCCAGATGATGAACAGGATAGCAACATCTGGGGTGCTGTTGCTGCCTTCTCTGCAACCCTGTTTGGAGCCAATGCATACGTCCTTCTGCGTGCACTGAAAGGTTTACACTTCTCTGTCATTATGGCCAACTTTGGCTCGTTTGCTCTAGTTCAGACATTGTTGGTAACATGGGCACTAGGAGCACTGTGCATTCCACGCTGTGGACTTGACAGGCTACTTGTTGTGGCACTGGCCCTTTTCAGTTTTGGTGGGCAGATTTTGCTGACACTGGCCCTTCAGCTAGAGCAGGCAGGCCCGGTGGCAATAGCACGGTCTGCAGACATAGTGTTTGCATTCATATGGCAGGTGCTGTTTTTCGAAGAAGTGCCTAATAGATACAGTATTGGTGGAGCAATCCTTGTCACTAGCTCAGTAGTGCTGACTGGTTTACGCAAATGGGCTCTTGCCCTACCTGAGTCTTCATCTGTTAAGAGAACTCTGGGTGTGCTAGGGAGGTGAAGGGAGCTATGAAAGGGTGAGGATGCAAGTAGTCTTGGCAGTTCACAAGGCAGTGTTGTTAACGTGTTTTGAAGCACTTGAAATGTTGATATTGTTATTTTTGTTATTTACTCTCAACATTATTAGGTGTATTGGCTGCCTGCTGCTGTCATCATGATTCTTGGCCACTTAATGTGGAGGCCTGTCAGTGGGTTTTTACTGTGACACATTTGCAGTTTCCTCGTGTCTGATTCATGTTAATGAACGGTAAATGTAAATTAAATCCAAAGTTCAGTTTCTGAGTTATTCACTGGCAGGGAGGTTTCATTTTCTGTGACAGTATGTAGTGTCATCACTTTCAATAACCTGGTCTGGATGGGTGCCAGAATGCTGTATGGCCGCTGCTGGCCAAGGCAGGAAATATAAGTGGGGTGCCAAGTGATGTGCATGTACATTACTTTGTCAGTATGTAAACATCTGGATGCTGTATGTTATGATTTTCTAACTGGCAAGCCAGGTGTTTTACCTTCAGGCAGAACATTATAGTAGTCAGGTGACACACCTCTGTTTTGCTCAGATCAGTAAATGTATCCCAAAGAGTTTCATCATGCACAACGCAGTTTGTTACAAAGGTGACTAGTTTCGTCCAAATTTATCGGCCATCATTAGACCTTTATACCAGAACCCATGAAAGAAACTATAAAAATTATAAGTGTTAGTCAAGCACCCATCCAGAAGTTCAAGAACTTAAAGAAAAAACTATGCAATCAAATAATTTGAATAGTTTCTTCCATGAGTTCTGGTATACAGGTCTGATGATAGCCTGAAAAGTGAGCTGAAACTGTGTTGTGCATGACTGAACGCCTTTAGATACATTAATCATAAACCATATTTATATGTGTGTGTAGGGCAACTGGCTTGACAAGTTTTAAATTATGTAAATACTAGTAATATACTCTAATGTACTATACTGTACTATACTATACCGTACTATAAATACTGTTTCAGTTTTTGTATGGGCTCTGTGCTACATTTCTAGCCTAGGCTGTTATTTAAGCCTCACAAATTAGGTTTTATGTTTTGGCAATATGACATTTTAAATTGTTGGGTACTGCAGAGCTGATGTTCAGATTTTAACTGGGAATCACAAGATTAATATTTACAGATATGCTACAGTGAGCCAGCATAATTTAGTTAGCACAACATGTGGCCAGTATGGAAGGCTGGAAGTTGAAAGTTGCAAGTCTGGGTTTAAAAGGGATAAACCAATAAGAGGATGGAGAAAATTACATCATAGTGAGCCTCATACTAATAATTTGGACTTCACATTGTATTGTTAGATATATTGGTAGCCTGTCTCCATGGATAGAAATTTATTTGTCTGATAATGTAGACGTACACAACATTATTTAGTCTACCAACTTTTATCCATTCTTCATTCAGACAACTTCACATGATGGCAGGCAGCACAGTGCTCACCAGTATTCCAGTCTTCCATGAGTTGGGGTCCACACAGTTGAGTTCAATATATTACTGCTTATATGAGGTTTTTACTGACCATTTTTTAAAGAAGCTACTCAGAGTGGCTGGCAGAAATGCATCATATCTAGCAAACATGTTCATTCCACCTTAAAAGTTCTGCTGGGTTTTGTAAGTGGGCTGACAATAAGTGATCAGGGGAAGTTGTTGGATAAAGTAATGTCCTTGTGGTTTCCTGTATGAAGTTAATGTAAGGAAACATACGAAAAACATTCAAATACTGTATTTACTTGAATGAAAGATGAGGTTTATTACTTAAATTTAGTACTTATATATGGGAGGCCGTCTTAAATTCACATATGAAACGCTGAACTGCACCGTGCCAAACTGGACGACACGGAGCGAAACCAAGGCCTGCATCACCAAATCATCATGTGAGTTCTCCACTCTTCTGTGATATTATGCAGCGTTGAGTGGTAATTCCATACTGACATTTCAGGGTGACCTATCAGTCCCATCTTCAAGAGTCAAGAAATCCAAAAGAGAGAAAAGAGCATGACTGGAGTTAACTCACACAGTTTTATTTTTTGGGACACTGTTCATCATCTAATTTTTGTACAGAAGCATGACGTTTCAGAAGCTGGCTGTTTTGTTTCCAGGCAAAGAAGTACCTAACCTGGCAAACCTCTCAGATTGAGCTGCTCTCATCCATTGGGCACCATAGCAACAGTAGATTTTTAAGATATGCCCCTGACAACAGCTCTTTTCCAATCGTAGTAACACGAAAATGGCTATTAAAAAATTAAAAATTAACTTCAAGACTCAAAAATAAAAACTAGACCCTTCCACAAATTAGGTGCCATAAAAAGAGCCATACGAACAAATGTATTTAAATTCTTAACATCCCTAATGCAGATGATCTTGTACTAATGGCTAAGGAAGAAACGGTGCTACAGGGCATGAAATTGGAAGTTGCTATGGCATGGAAATAATTGTGGAAAAAACAAAAGTAATGAGAATTTCAAGACAGCCATCCCCAGTAACAATTATGATAGACCAAAAACAACTGGAGAGTGTGGAATGTTTTAAATATTTGGGTAGCTTGTTAACAAATGATGGAAGATGTACACGTGAAATTAAATCCAGGATTGCCATGGCAAAAGCTGCATTCAGC
>JGI20166J26741_11441585_pt1 | contig 13630 bp, 8 predicted proteins | sample TergutCu122P5_FD_26741 | JGI IMG/M metagenome (IMG submission 26741)
CCGGCGTCTCCGCATAGATGAGCGGGTGCCGGTCCGTTTTGACCAGTTCCGGTTTGAACCCGATTTTCGCGAGCAGCCCGGCAAGCCATTCGGCGGCCTTCTGCATGTCTTTGGCATGCGCCGGCACCGTGCTGACGCTCGGAATACGCAAAAATTCGAAAAATTCGCTTTCAAAACGTTTTGCGTTTTTTTTGATGTATTTGTTGATCGCTTCCACTTTTGCCTCATGCGTAAGATAGACTTCAGATGTTCAAAAACGCTCCGAATAAACGGAATAGCACAAAATCAAGATGGATTATATCAGACGAATGATCTGATCCCAGAGACGATCGGCAAAAAAATACACTTAATTTTCGTCGTCGTCAAAGAAACCTTTGATAAACGGCTCGTCGTCCGAAGGCGAATTCAGCTGAACCGTATTTTTGGTCGTCGCGTCATGCACCGGGTCAAAAAAATCGACGTCAAACACCAATCCCTCGCGGTCTCGTCCGTACTGATTGCCGATTTGAGGGGGTTCAACACTTTTTTTGATTTTCGGAACAATTTTTTCGATCTTGGCAAGTTTTGCCTGAAATGTACGCGACCGGTCATGGTCGTCGAAAAAATGCTCGGCCCATTCGTCGGTTTCTTCCCGATGCTCCTTCGCTTGATCCGATGCCCGGAGCGAATCGTTTTGTGAAAGATCGACATCAACCGTCTTTTTCAACTCTTTCTTTTTCGGCTCATTTTTTTGAGTCGGATGAGTGCCCCGCCGCATTTTTTTATGTTTTTGACGCTTGGGTTTTGGAATTCCGGCCTGTTTTTCCTGTCGGATCACCGTTATTTTCGGAGGTTCCGGCTCCGGTGCAAGCGATGGAAGATCAGCGACACTGTTTTCGATATCATTGTTTTTGGTGTCATTGTTGATGTCATTGTCATCGACAACAAGGTCATAGATGTCATTGTCGCCGTCCAAATCGACGGTCGGGTCCTCAATGACAAACGGACCGTCCCAGGAGTCCCGCGGCTCGACGGGAATTTCGGCAGATGTCAAATCGACGACAGGTTTCGGAGAGTCTTCAACAACAGTCTCAGCGACGAAAACCGGTTCAGGATTTCGGGGCGGAATCCATGGGCGAAGGACTTTCTTTTCGTCGGAAAATGCCGGCAACACGCACACCGGCACATCCAGCGAGTGAAACATTTCGCAAATGTGTTCGTGACACGTAAACAGAAAAATCTGCCGTCCCGAATTCCCGCCGTTGGAAAAATCGAGCAATGTTTTTGCGGCGGCAAACGCCCGTTTCAAGTCGTAATTGACGAGAACATCGTCCAACACGAGCGGCAGACTGACTCCGTGCCGCTCGAACGTCGCAGCGAGTGCGAGCCGGATGGCGACAAACAATTGTTCCCTTGTGCCGCGTGAAAGCCAGGAAACGTCGAACGAATTGCCGGCGAAATCGTCGACCCGGAGCGATGTTTCGCCGATCGGCGTCCAAACGCGCTTGTAACGCCCTTCGGTCATTGCTTCGAAATAACGTCCTGTTTCGTTGAGCGTTTCCGGTTGCCGTTGCAATTCATATTCGGTGCGGATTTCCTCAAGCACGCGGGTTGCCAAACCATACACCTGCCATTGCGAGATGCTTTTGGCGATCCGGTTTTCGAGCATCGCCAATTCAAGCTGCTTGCCGGTGACGGAGCGGTCGCGACCGATGTCGGCGATTTGCTGGGCCGCACGCCCTTTTTTCTCAAGTTCGTCGCGCAAATCCTTGGAAAGCTGCTCCATTTGCCCCCGGATTCGCTCCAATGCCGGTGCAAGAGTTTCCCGCTTGTCCGGCTCAAACAATTCGGTGATTTCCGCTTCCGTGCAAAAACCGCCGACGGCCAAATCGATCTCGCGCTGCCATTGTTTCCGCTTTTCGACGCACGCCTGATAATCCTGGTACAGTTTTGCGAGTTGCTTCAGTTCCCCGTCATGTTTGACCTGGTGCCGGTCCAGCAGTTCCTGACGCTGTTTGTGCCATTGGACAAGCGTCGCCGCTTCCTGCTTGCGAAGTTTCGAAGTTTTCCGCAGTTCGGTCTTGAGCGTCTTGCGGGTGGCCGCAAGCTGTTCATTTTCATCAATCAATTTGCGGATTCTTGCAAGCATGGTCAGTGCGGTCGCATTGTCCGGCATGGTCATTCCCGCCGTTTGGGCGACCCGGAGAATCTGACCGGTCAGCATTTCCATTTCACGACGACGCATCGCGAGTTCTTCGGCCTTGAGGTCGTACTGCCGTTGCACCCCGCCGAACTGCACGTAATGTCCCAACAGGTTGTGAATATCGGCCGGTTTGGTGTTTTCCGGCAATCCGGACGACGCGAGCCAGTCCCGCCAGCGTTTTTGGGCGAACAAAAGCGAATGCTTCGCTTTTTTGAGCCGGTCGTCGAGCTTTTCGGTATGATAGGCGACGTCTTTGCGCTGACCGTCGAGCGGCACGAGTTTTTCGAGTGCCGCCAGTTCGACTTGCGCCGCCTGAAACCGCACTTCAATTGGTTTGCCCTGTCCCGGATACCGGGCGTCGATCGCCGCCGCTTCCTGTTTCGCATGTTCCATCTGCGAGGCAAGCATCGAAATCTGTCGTTGATTGACCTGCAATTTTTGAGCGTTCCGGCGTTCAATGAGAAACTTTGCCGCAATCGAACCGGCAAAACCGGGCAGTCCGATCACAAGGTATTCGTATCGGCTCGCGTATCCGGCCAGCGGTCCGAGAAGCGGAATCAGCATCATGATTCCGAACAGAATCACGCCGGCGCCGATCAACAGCAACCCCCAACCCGGCACCGCCTGATGTTGCACCAGAAACGCGTTTTGACGGTCGAGTTCCCTGCGATACTGCACCATTTCGTCGAAACGTTGCTGAATCGTCTGGCGGCGGCGGAGGTGATTGACCATTTCCCCCGTTTTTTCGATCGCTTCCGAAATATCTTCGATTTTACGGTTCGAAAGTTCCGTGCCGATTTTGTCCGAAAGAATCCTGTTTTTTTCCGTCGTCTGTTTGTACTGTTCTTTCGCTTTTTTATATCTCGACCGGGCAACGCTCACCGCCCTCGCCGGAATCCGGTAATCGTGCAACCGCTTCGGTGAAACCGGAACGGCATGTTTTTCCGCGTCCGGTAAAGAAGAGGAATTTGACGGATTTTCGACCGGTGAAGTCAGCACTTTCGAAGTCAACGCCTTCAAACCGCCTGACGCCGGATTGTTTCCGGAAACGCCGCTGGTCTCTTTTTCCGCGTCCGCGAGATTTTTCTCCAGACCGCGGACTTTTTCACGGGTTTCCTTGATTTGCTCTTCCAGATCGCGTATCCATTGATCCTGTTCCAGCACCACTTCCAGCCGCGGCGTGAATTTTCGCAAGTCTTCGTTGACTTCGATCTCGTCGTATTTCTTTTTTGTTTCCCGCAACGATTTTTTCAGTCCGGCAAGCAGTTCCCGCTGCCGGGCTATCCTCTGAGACGCCTCGTCGAGTTTTGCAAGCGTCTCGTCGCTGACGGGAACCACTTCCCCCATCCGTTTGATTTCGCGGTCGACCGAAGTCCGGGCGTCCCAAACATCGGCAATGAGGATCACGGTTTCATACAAACGGCTTTCCCGTTGTAATTTTTTGAGTTCCGTTTCGATTTGCCCGGCAACCCGTTCGTGTCGCTGCTGTTCGGCCAACACCTCGCCGAACTCGCGCAGCCGGTGATGCGTCCGGGCGACTTCGTTTTGCAAAGCCATGTGCCGGGCGATCAATTTCCCGATTTGTGCCGGTTTACCGGTCGGATCAATCAGGTGATTGCGCGACTGAACGAGCGACCGCACCGTTTCCAGAAGCGAAACGCGGTCGATTCCGATCGTCAAACGATACAGCATTTCCTCCGCTTCCGTGTCTTCGAGAATGCCGAGTTGCTGTAATTCGTCAAGACCGATGGCAAAGACATTATTGAACGTCGCCTCGTCAATTTCCGAGGTCAGTTGATTGAAAATCAGGTCACCGACAATCCGCCCGTCCAATGAACTGACGGCAAACGATTCTTCGCGGCCGTGTTTCGCCGGATCGAATTGCCGTTTGAGCAAAAACGACCCGAAGGACGAACGCACCGACATCGTGCCTCCGGCAAGTGGAACCGGGAATGCTTCCGGAGAATTCGGCTGCCGAAAATCATATGTGTGGTCGAAGGAACCGCTTCCGGCAATCAACGGTTGCGCATGATCACCCGCCGGATTGCCGAAAACGGGAAACGGTCCGCCGACGTAACGCCGTCGTTCCCCGCCGAATCCGTACAACATGGCACGCACGAACTGCATGAGCGTCGTTTTTCCGGCTTCGTTCGGCCCGTAAAAAACAGTCAGTCCATCCGAAAGACCGGAGGCCGAAAGCTCTTTCCAGAGTCCGAATCGGTCGATGTCCCATGCCGTAATTTTCACTGAATCACTCTTCCAAACAAATCTGTTGCTTTATAAATTCGTCGAGCAAAGCTCGATCGCTAACGCCGAAAAAAATTAAATCTTTTCACTTTTCACTTTTCGTTTTTCACTTTCTCCGCTTCCCAGGAGTTCGACGCCGAGCATGGTCGCTTCGCGCAACAAACGGTCACGATCCTTTTCGTTGATCCGTTTGACCCGATCGGCAAACATTCGTATCTCGTTCATTTGTGCCTCGTTTTCCATCTGAGGCTTTTTCCCGTTTTTGCCGTCGGGAGCTTTGCCGCCGTGTTCCGGTTGATCCTCTGCCGGAAAAACCGGCCCTTCGTGCGGCAGGTACTGTTCCAGCAACGGTACGTCGGCTTCGCCTGTTTGAATTTTCCGAAACTTGCGGAGATAATCGCCGAGAATGGTTTCCTGCTCGTAATACTCCGGAGGAAACGTCTCCGGAATCGCCAACGTGATTTCAAGCAACCAGGCAAACGGTTCCGCCATGCCGAATTCCCGTCGCAGGTCTTTGCAAATTGATTCAAGCGTCCCGTTCTGTCGCAATGTCGTTTCGAGTTCCCGTGAAGCCCCAAGCGTCCAGCGGAGATACAAATCATAATTATCCTGCAAACCCTGATACGTGGAAAGCCGGTCACGCAGGTCGTCTTTGAGTTGATCAACGGTGGTGATCGATTCCACGCGGATGAGTTCGTCGATAAAACGAACCGGCGACACGGAAATCATCGAAAGATGAATTTTTCCAAACTCGTCCACTTGAGCCAGCGTCACCCCGTAATATCCCGTATCGTCAAGAGTCCGGGCAAGCGTCATGCCGGGATAATGCACCATGGACGGTGATTGTGACGACGACGACAATGTTGACGGCGATGATATTGACGGCGATATTTCTCCCGCACGCAGCACATTTTGCGACCGAAATTTCTGTTTCAATTCCCGTTTTGAACCTGATTTGCGGGACGACCGGTTTTGCGAAAGCGGATCGGCCGACGTTTTTCTCGAGGAAGACTTTTCGGACAAACGGTCATTGATATTGCCATTCGTATCGTCTGCGGCCGGATTGGCATTTCCGTAAGATGTGTGACGTGTCGCCATGCCGCCGAGTGCCCAATAATGAATCCCGCTCTCTCTCAAAGAGACCGGATTGATTTTTCCGTTGGCAACGGCCACCGTGAACAGTCCCGCATCGTCGGGAACGAATTTTCGCAGACTGAAACCACGATGTTCGGAAGCACGGCTTTGCCCGAGAATGCGCAACAGGGCTGCGCCGTCTTTCTCCATCACGAAAGAGTCGACATGAGCCTCCGAAAACAGCGTCACGTTCGACGGCAACGGCAACTCGACCGGCCAGCGTTCGAAACCGTCCGTTTTTCCGGTTGCCCAATAAACAGGGATATTGGCATTGTTCAGTTTTTGGAACTGTTCGACCAGAAACATCGGTCCCCAGGGACCGGTCTGCCAGGGATTGAGAAGATTTCCGCTGAACAAGACAAAATCAACCTGTCCGGCAATCGCCGCATCGAAAATTCGTTCGGCGGCCAATCGCGGGGCATCGGCAAGACACGAGACAAGGTGTGTCGGCAACTCCGCCACGCCCGCCACCTGTTTTTCAAGGGACAGGTCCGCCGCATGCAAAAAACGAAATGGTCTTTGTCGCAACATCCCTTAGCCTCCGTGCGAAAACGAAGCCCATACAACCTGTCATAAAAAATATACCGCAGCCGGTATGGGCGGCAGCCTTCGGCCTCGCGCAAACGCCCTGGCGTTCAGGGCTTGCCGTGTCCAGCTTCCGAAATTTTCAACCGGCTTGAGTATAGCGTAAAACCCCCAGTCTTGCGATATGGCAATGACCGGTTGATTTTATGCAGAATCGCATTTCAGTGAAATCATCAAAGCCTCGCCATTTTACCAGAAAAACAGTGGAACAGGCAATAATGATTAGCTAAGGAAACAGGAAAAAATTGGAAATATCACGAACACGCCTTTCGACGAGGCAGTGTGTCATAAAAAAATCATGTTTTTTAGACTTTTGACGCACTGAGAGCCGTTCTCATGCGATCGACCACAACGGCGATCACAATGATTGATCCCGTAACGATGTCCTGCACCCAATTGCTCAGGGACATCATGAGACAAGCGTTGGCGATGACCTGGATGATTAATGCCCCGCAAAGCGTCCCCAAAATGGAACCTTTCCCGCCGCTGAGACTGGCACCACCGATCACCACGGCGGCGATCACCTGCAATTCAAGGCCGACCGAAGAGGTCGGGTCACCGGATTTCATATCCGCAAAAGAAAAGATTCCTGCCATTCCGACAAAAAAACCGGCAATCATATAAATTTTGATTTTTGTCCAGTTGACAGGAACGCCGCACAAAACCGCCGTCTGTTCATTGGAACCGATTGCAAAAACGTAACGCCCGAATTTGGTGTAACGAAGAATCAATGCGGTGACGACGGCAAGAGCGATCAAAAGCCAAACCGCCTGCGGAATCATGACGATCCAGGCCAAAACAGGGGACTTGAAGAAATCCGATTCAATCGAGTTGTAACGGGTGATGCGCATCATGTCGCTGAGATTGAAATCGTTGACGATCGAAATCGGCTTGTTTCCGGCCCAACCTTTGGCCAGCCCCCGAAAAACGAGCATGGTTCCAAGCGTTGCAATAAAAGGGACGATTTTTAACTGCGTGACGATCACTCCGTGAACGGCACCCGCGACGACTCCGACCAGAATTCCGCCGGCAAGAGCGCAAAAGACAATTCCGGGAAACGGTTCGCGATTGAGGACGAGCGCAACTGTGACGGACACGAGTGCCGTCAACGATCCGACGGAAAGGTCGATTCCCCCGGAAGCGATGATCATGGTCATTCCCAATGCGACCGTTGCAACCAGAACGGCATGTTTGAGGATCGTGACCAGATTGTTCAAACTGACAAAATTTTTGTCGATGTACCCTGTCGGAATCAGCAGAGAGAACCCGAAAAATACGAAAGCCAGAGCCAAAAGCGGTCCAAGCGTGGAAATGATTCCGGTCAGTTTTTTGGGGAATGTCGTTTGCATTATGTTTTGATTTGACAAAATTCAGCTCAGCCGTTTTCAGGGCGATTTTTGTGGTTCCAATTATTGTTTGTCTTACCAAAAACAAGACCTCATGCAAAGTCCTGTTGGAACAAAGATTTTCTCACAAAGGCACGAAGAAAGTGAATCGTGAAAAACTAAAAGTGAAAAGTTAAAAACGAATTCACTTTTCACTGATCACTTTTAACTGTCTTTGTGTCTTGTGAGAGACAAAAAGAATGACCAAACGGACAATCACATATCAAAAACCCAATTATGACCGATCTCAAACACTTCGTCAACAACAATCGGAGTCTCATCGACCTTTCAGCCAGGCTTTGGTCAGCCGGGCTTTGGCTCATTGTCTGAAACCGGGGCTGAAACCGGCGGCGGAAAGCCGGATTGGCCTGGTAGAGCGGGTTGGCCGGGACGTTCTCCCGGGAACGGCCCCCGTTCCCCTCTGCCGCGCATTCGACCGCCTATTCGCATGAAGAGGTCGCGGGCAAAAGTCACGCCACCGAAAAACTCCTGACTTAACACCCGGACTCCGACATCGGGCGGAAGCGACAAAATCCGGTTGCGCTGCTCTTCGTTCAAAATGGAAAGAAAATCGGCATAATTGGCCGTCAGTTGATTGGAACGGTCGCGACGCCATTGCCGGTCGATGGAATAAGGATCGAGCCGGATCAGATTGGCTTTCGGATAATGAGCCAGTATCCCCAGTGCCAACAGTTTGGCCAATGTTTCGTACTTGATTTGACGAGTCGCGTTTTTCAAAAAAGTTTTCACATTTTCGTCGGTGAAATCATCAAGAAAAGTTGTTTTTTTTTCGTCAAGAGCCTGTTCCACTTCCATCAGAAATGGAAACATGAATGGAGAAACCGTTTGCATTCTGCCTCCTGGTCCCATGGGGTCCGGGCGGCCGGGCATTTCGGAAACGGACGCTCCCAGCTTGCGTTCGAACGACAGAAGGGCGATTTTTTCAAGCATTCCGGGATTGGGTGTCGTTCCTTCCGCGTTTGGGACTTCTGTGTACGGGGCGGCGGCAAAAACCTGCGAGAAGAGTTCCAGCCAGCGTGACGCCATTTGCTGCTGCTCCGGCTTGAGCGATTCGCGGAATTTATTGTATCTTTCGGTAATCCAGGAATCAAAAGCGTGATACAAAGGGGACGGGTCGACATTCCTCAATTCTTCCGGCAATTCGGCCTTGATCCGCTCCCGAAGCCCTTCCGAAAAAATCGTTTCTTCCTCCCCTTGCTGGGTTTTCTGCTTTTTCAGCATTTCCTCGATCAGATCAATCCGCTTTTCATCGGAATAAGTCTGCAATTCCCGCATTTGCGTCGGGGCTTCGATGGTTTTGAGCCATGCGACGTAACGTTCCATGGTGTCGGTCAACTGTTTGCGGTCCGGCGCATTTTGAAGTTGGTCGTGCAGGTTCCGCATCCGAATCCGCTCTTCGTTCGCGGTCGGCGACGCATATTGATAAAACGCCCTTCGATTGGCGTCAAACGCATCGAACTCACTCCGGTTTTCCTCTTTCATTTTCAACAGCCGGCGGATTTCCTCCGCTTTGCGTTGATTGACATCGGAACGAATTCGAAGCATGACGCCCAAAATCAGGGAAATGCCGACCAGAACCGCCAAAAGAATACGACGTTTCATTCATGCGACTCCGTTGTTTCAGGGGACATTGTCGTCTGAACGGCAGGAACAGGGGAAAACAAGCCTTTTTCCGCAAGCGCCCTGAGAAAATCAATGTTGTCGATCTCTTTGTAATATCCCATCTGTTCAATGATTGGAATGTCATTGAGAATTTGCTCATTGACCTTGATTCCCCAGAACGACGTCAACTGGTATCCGACCACTCCGAACATGACGATCACGGCGATCAGCAAACCGAAATCGATCATTTTGCGTTTTTCGATTTTTTCTTCATCCGCACGCAATTCGTGTTCGATGGTCGACGTCACCACTTCCATGGTGGTTCGGACCAGTGTTTTGTCGACCGGAACCGTCTCACGCGAACCGAGCATGTTCCAGGTCTGTTCAAGCGTCGTCATTTTTTCCCTTAATGACGGCTCTTGCGACAATCGCGTTTCAACGGCGCGAACGGCATCGCCGTCCAACTCACCGTCCAGGTAAGCGACCAGCAATTCCACTTCCGGTTCCGTTTGATCAAGACCGTTCATTTGCGTCATCATTCTTCGCACGATATTTTTTTCCCGCGATCCATGTACGGCTCAAGAATTTCCCTGAGGTTGATCCGCGCACGACACAAAAGCGACTTGACCGCTTGCGGCGTCAGTTGCATGACTTGTGCGATATCGGCGTAATTCATTCCTTCGAATTTGTTCAGCATGACCGCCATTTTCTGGCTTTCGCCGAGCGTCTCAACCGCCTGACGCACGGTTTCCCGCATCTCCTGCGAATCAAGTTGACGGGCCGGCATCAACGCGCTGTTTTCCGGAACGCTCATTTCCAAGGTGTTCATGCTCCCCGTGCTTGCCCCGGCGGAAGAAAACTGGTATTCCGGCTTTCGTTTTTTGCTTCGCAAGGCATTGAGTGCCAGATGATTGGCAATCGTAAACAACCACGTCGAAAATTTCGCCCCCGGCGTATACGTTTTCCTTGCCCGAAAAACCCGGAGAAAGACCTCTTGCGTCAGGTCTTCGGCCTGCTCATGCGTGCCGACCACGTGACGCAACACGGACAAAACACGTCCTTGATACCGGAGCATAAGTTCCTCGAAGGCCGTCGCGTCGTCATCGCGCACCTGGAGCATAAGCCGGACATCCGGGTCTTTCAACGAAATCAACTGGACGGAGGAACTGCCGATCACCTGCTTTTCTCACACGGATGGATGTGTCGTTTCAAGAAAAACACACAGCATGCTCAAGCCGGTTGAGAATTCCGAAAGCTGGACACGGCAAGTCCTGCATCGCAGGGCGTTTGCGCGAGGCCGAAGGCTGCCACCCATACCGGCTACGGTATAAATCACGCCGTTTGGAACTCCGGCGACAAAACCGGACCTGTTTCAACATGAATCACTCCGCCATTATAATGATTAAACCAAAAAAAAGATAATGGTTCTCCCGAATTCGCCGCATTTCCTTGTAAGAAATGATAAAAAATTAACACGCAACGACTTATGGAAGAATATTTGATTTTTTGATCGAAAAACATTTTCGAGAGAAATGGTAAATATGCCGCAGTCGGTATGGATGGCAGCCTTCGGCCTCAATGTAAAAGTGAAAAACTAAAAGTAAAAAGTTGAAGTACGAATCCAACTTTTAGTTTTTATTGTGCCGCCACTAAAATTTGAGCTTGTCCGATGAATCGCCTGCATCGCCGACGACAAAAAATCACACTATTTTGTGCGTATTAATAATTGTCGGCGCAGCAGGCAACCATGGAAGTGGTCAAATTTTATTATCGCATCTATAATTTTTAGTTTTTAACTTATTGTACTATCCAGCTTCAGGAATTTCTCACCGTTTTGAGTATAAAAGGGGACAGGAATTTTAGTCATCAAAACATTTGTGGTGGATCATCACGCTTCGAATTTTTTGATCGCGACGACGGCATTGTGGCCGCCGAAGCCGAGCGACAATGAAATGGCAACGCGGACGTTTCCGTTTTGGCCGGCATTCGGGACGTAATCAAGGTCGCACCCTTCGTCCGGATGATCAAGATTGATCGTCGCCGGATAAAAACCGTCTTCCATTGCCTTGACGCAGATCAGGGCTTCGATCCCTCCGGCGGCACCGATGCAGTGCCCGGTCATCCCCTTTGTCGACGACACTTTGAGCTTGTACGCATGGGGGCCGAACGCATTCTTTATCGCCGTGGTTTCGACCGGGTCGTTTGTCGGCGTCGACGTTCCATGCGCGTTGACGTAATCGACTTCTTCCAGCCTGAGATTTCCCATTTCGAGAGCCTGCCGGATCGCCCGGGTTGCCCCGATCCCTTCCGGGTGCGGCGCGGTCAGGTGATACGCATCGCAGGTTGCCGCATAACCGGCCAATTCGGCAAAAATTTTCGCCCCGCGTTTTCGGGCATGGGAAAGACTTTCAAGAATCACGACGCCGGCACCTTCCCCCATGACGAAACCATCGCGGTCTTTGTCGAACGGCCGGCTGGCATGTGCCGGCTGGTCGTTGAATCCGGTGCTGAGTGCCTTGAGTGCGCAAAACCCCCCGACACCGTATTCGGTGATTGTTGCTTCCGTCCCGCCGGCGATGACGACATCGGCCAGTCCGGCGCGAATACAGTAGAGTGCGTGACCGATCGCATCGGTTCCCGACGCACAGGCGGTGACGACCGTGTGCGAAAGGCCGGTGATTCCGAGCATCATCGACACGTTTCCCGACGCTTCGTTCGCAATAATGCGCGGAATGGTCATGGCCGGAATACGCGACGGCCCTTTTTCGACCAGTTTTCGCTGGGCGTCATTGTCGACTTCAAGTCCGCCGATCCCGTTGCCGAGAATCACCGCGGCACGTCCCGGATCGGCAAGCATTTCCGTTTTCAGGCCGGCCTGTTCCCACGCTTCCCTGGCCGCGATCATCGCGAATTGCGTGAAATGCGCCGTCCGTTGCGGCAGCTTGAGGTCGCTGAAATGTTCTTTGGGGTCGTAATTCTTGACTTCCGCCGCGATCCGGCACGGCAGTTTGTCCGCATCGAACCGGGTAATCCGGTCAATCCCGCATTTGCCGGCACGAATGGCATTCCAAAAGTCGTTCATTCCGATTCCGACGGGGCTGACAACCCCCATTCCCGTGATAACGGCTCGCTCTGACATTTTGATATTCCTGTTTATCCTCTTGGAACAAAGATTTTCACACAAAAGCACAAAGAAAGTGAATCGTGAAAAGTAGGAATCCGTTTTTTACTTTCTTCGCGGTCCTTTGTGTTCTTCGTGGTGAATTCTCCGTTTTCAATGGAAATATTGTCTGTCACCACACGATCAGGTTTCCGCCGAAACAGAGTCCGGCACCAAAGCCGACGGTGATGATTTTGTGTCCCGGCCTGAGCAGTCCTTTCTTTTGCATGTCAACCAGCGCGATCGGGATCGACGCCGACGCCGTGTTGGCAACATCTTGTACGTTGATGAAAAATTTCGACTCCGGAACCTTCAGACGGGCGGCCGCCGACTTGATGATCCTGTAATTCGCCTGGTGCGGCACGATCCAGTCAATGTCGTCGATGGTCAGGTCGTTGTCTTGCAATAACCTGTTGATAATATCGGGGATCACCCGGATCGCGAACGTAAAAACCGCTTTTCCGTCCATAAACATGTGGATCGGAACATTGTCGGCCCGGGATGTCGGCGTCCGGCATCCGCCGTCGATGACAAGCACCTTGTGATTGGAAGCGTCGCTTTGCATCAGGGTGTCGATGATTCCGCGATTGCCGTCCGGCGAAGGCAACAGGACGGCCGCCGCCGCTCCGTCGCCGAAAAGCACGCATGTTTTGCGGTCGCTCCAGTCGGTGACGCGCGACATCATTTCGGTCGACACGACCAATATCGGGCGGTTGTGCAACTGCATGTAAGCCCGTGCCAGTTCAAGACCATACACAAATCCCGTGCAAGCCGCCGTGATGTCGATCCCGACGGCATTTTTGGCACCGATGAGGTCTTGAACCACACAGGCCGTCGACGGAATCGGCGCATAATCGGGGGTGGTGGTGCTCAGCAGAATCATTCCGATTTCTTCGGCGGAAACACCGGCCTTTTCCAGCGCGTCACGAGCGGCGATCGCACCGATTTTCGACGGCGATTCGTCGGGAGCGGCAATCCGCCGGTAAGTGATTCCCGTGTGAGAATAAATCCATTCGTCCGACGTGTCCAGCGATTCCGCCAATTCGTCGTTATGAATGCAACGTTCCGGAAGATAGGAACTGATTGCGGCAATATACACTCGGAACATACTGTTTCCGTTATTTTTTCTGAAACCGATTTTCAATTTTCCGAATCCGGGAAGTGAAACATGACACGAATCCCAAAAACGTCATTTTTCGCTATTTTAATGATTGCCGCTTTCATGTCAAGAATGTGAGATCGGTTACGAAATATGCAATATAAACGTTACAAATTCACCCGGATTTTGCCATTGACAAGGCCGGGGATTTTTTC
>JGI20166J26741_11441696_pt1 | contig 13629 bp, 7 predicted proteins | sample TergutCu122P5_FD_26741 | JGI IMG/M metagenome (IMG submission 26741)
TTCTTCTTCATCCAATTGGGTAGCTGTTCATCTCAGCCTTTGGTGAGTTTTTGCCCTTTTATAGTGTGCTTTTTACTATTTTATAAAACTTATCTTTAAAACAGTGGGCAACATCCAGAACGAATTAAACGATTTTCTACAGAAACATACGGGAAATCATGTTTCAGCTAACGAATGTGATTCCAGAACGAATTATCTTCGTTAGCTGAGGTATCACTGTATTCAGAATTGCGATATCTCCTGACAACTTGTCTCCTACTCCATCAAGGTCTACAGCTATGAAAACTTCAAAAAACAAACAAAAGAACCCTGTTGACCCTGAACCAGCAGATGAAAAAGATACCCAAATGAATATTCCTCTGACTAGTTGCACAGCCCAAGTATAGTAGCTATTTGATAATTCAGAACTTAGGTCCTGCACGAGTCAGATTAATGGAACTTTGCTGTACATATAAATTTGTTACTGAATGATACTTTAGTTATTTAATATCCCTGGTAAAACTGGCAGAACATAACAGGATTCAACTGGTATGGGTGCCAGGACACATGGGGACAGACGGACCAATTGGTCAGACAAGGCTTCTCACATTCACTCACAGGACCTCAGCCTACTCTTCGCATATCTGCAAAGATTGCTAGGAGCATGATCAGGGGTGGGACAAGCAGGAAACACAAGGAGTACTGGCAGTCCATTCATAGACAAAAGCAGGCTACAGCTTTCCTAAGACCCTCTACTAAACGAGCTGAGGAATTACTCAACTGGAGCAGAAGCCAGCTATAAACAATGATGGAGTTGTTAACAGGACACTGTCAATTAAAAGAACATCTACTTAACCCTTTACCTGCTAACGTGGAGAATATGGTGAGCTCCAAATAATGCTAGCAAAGGACATATGGGATTTAACTTGGAGTTTAAAGGGTTAAAATTGGGTTGGTAAACAGTCCCTAGTGTGACAGATGCAAACAGGCATCTGAAATGGCTCAACTCATTCTTTGTGACAGTTATGCTTTGGCTACAATATGATTTGGGCACCTAGGTCAGCACTTTATGAAACCAGGCAACTTTGAAGGCATCCCTGTCAGCAGGATACTGCAATTTGTTCAAGGTGGAGGGATGCTGAAAGCGTGAACATAATGGATGCACAAAAGACGTAATGTTTGAAGTGCATGGGTCACTGTAGTATCTGCCCTTGTGTGTCCATTTACTACAGTGCTGTCAATCCCACAAACTATGCAGCATCCAATATAACACAAGGATGATTATTTCACAATTAAAATATTAAATATTATTACAGTGATCATAGCAAGGAGAATAAGATGGACTGGGTGTTTAGAATGCAAGGATACATCAGAAATGCATACAAATATTTAATCAGAAAACCTAAAGGGAGCAAAGCACTTGGGAAACTGAAGCATAGATGAAAAAATGATATTAAAATAGATGTTACAGAAACAGCATGGGGACAGTGCAAATGCAATGGAGTAACTACAGCCTGTAACATGTCTCCATTATTGCAAGAAAACCCACTGACATTAATTTCTTAATTTTACATGTTCAGAAAACTTCACACAAATGAGGACTTGTTTTGGCACATTTTTTATAATGAGCTTAACTATGTTTACAACATTTCCAACTGAGAATGAATTCAGAAATAAGCTTCTAAGTTATGACATGTGTGTATCTCACTGAAATATGCACTTAAAATGAATGGGGTAAAAATACACACAAAATTACCAAGATATTTTAGATTAAAAGAAACTGTAATGAACATTTCCTTCAAGTATATGTTAACAGAAACATGGGAAACAGTAAAATAAGCCTTTAGGAACATGGCACTATTTGCAGAAATTCTGAAATCTTGTAGGAACATACACATTCACTACCACTGGCATAACAGATTTAATCCTTCAGCATAACAATCAAGTACTCTGAATCTGGTAAAATATAACTTTTAAGTTTTTAGTTTTCCATAGGTACAATTAAAAACCTTCACACCTGGCTTTCATAACAGTCCAGCAATAACATATAAATAACCTAATATAATACATACAAGGATTATAAACAGAAAAACCACAGGCATGAGAATGTTTAAAACTCACTCACCTCCCACTACCCACAGGCTGTGGAGAAGGAACATCACTGAATGAAGTTGGAGAGGGAATAGACGATACTTCCCCTTCATCCCCACTCACCCTCTGCACTGGTGCCCCATCAGGAAGCTGAGGACCTACCATAAAAGAATTCTAAATACATATCTTGTCATATGGCTTAGCCATAGTTTTTGGTCTGTGAATACTGAAAACAAATCCAATCATTGGTCTCTAAAACCACATTAAAGTATATAAGCAACACCTCTGATTAAATCAAAAGTAATTTGTCATATTAAAATATTTTTATCAAATACGGCAGTTGTCAGGTAAATTTAATTTTGATATACAGCAGTCCCTTGGCATCCAACATTAATTATTTTCTTTTAAATGTGATGGATAAGGAAACAACAGATACAAGCTGCAGACGCAAAACTTATACTACTTCATTTGAAGTCAGTCATAAACTGGTGACTAAACTCATTTTTCAGCAAAATAATCACCAATGAAGGGTTGTTTAACAATAGATTCTTTATGTACCCATACAATACACATATTCAAGCTAGACAGAGCATGTCATATGTATGGGGAAGAAAAAGGCACACAAGGTTTCTGTAAGGAATCCTGTAAGAAAGACACCACTTAAAAGGCATAAACATACATGGGAGAATAACAATAAGATGGACATTCAGAAAATACGATGGGAGGGTGTAGACCAGATTTACCTGGCTCAGGATATGGATAAATGGCCATCTCTGGTGAACAAAAAAATGAACCCTTGGGTTCTATAAAGTGCAAGAAATTTCTCAACTAGTTTGCAAACTAACTGCTTTATAAGAAGGACCTTGCTCCACAGAGTGAGTAAATGATTTTGTTAGTTATGTGCATATTAATTTATTCCTTCAAAGATGCATTGTCCTTGAAAGTGACAATGTTGACCAATACGAAGTGATAAACGTGACCTCTCAGAGAGCACCATGGCAGAACCAAACACATAAGCAAATAATAGTCGCGAACAGTGGAACACTGATATCTTGGGTCAACTACCAAGTTTTGTTCCCCTGACTATAGAGAGTGCAGATAACACAGCAAGTTATACCATTTTGGACACAAAGGAAAACATGAATATTCAACTTGTCATGCAAAATATGTAACACCAAGATATTGTAAGGTCACCTATAACAGGAAGATCAGTTCCCAGTGGATGATCTTTACGTATCATATTTAGAAAAGCAGCAGCTCTTCGTTTTCGCTCCAATTGTAGTTGCTTTTCACGTGCTGCAGCTGCAATTTTTTCCCGAGCTGCAGCTGCCAACTTATCCTTTAATCGTTCCTCAGCTAAAACAAAGAAAATACTCTTTTCAAGAACACCTTTCAATGCAACTGCAACCAATCAACAAACAACATTAAGATATCTTTCCAAATTAAATTTTTAATGCGAACTAAAACAACTGTTGCCAAGCTATGGCTCAAAACAGAACTACACTGGAGCCACCTATCACCAGATTACCACTACCAAATGATCCATGTAAACACGATGTAATTATACTTTAATTTACAATTCGGTTGCTTGGTGAGGAGAATAATACTGAGAGTCAATGAAAAATTAGCTCTACGCATACGCACCCCACTTGGCCTTATCTGCAGTTCCTTTCTTCTCCTTGCCACTACCATTTTCATCAACTGTTGTGGTGTTTGTTACTACTGGCTGTTGTACTGGAGCAGCACTCTCTGTCAGGTCTATTATCTCAGGCTCATTTTTCTGATCCTTCTCTTCTTTAACTACATTCTCTTCTGATTTCTTTTCTTCAACCTTAGCTTTGTCTTTATCCTTTTCCTGACCTTCTTCCTCATCTGAACTCTCCTCCACTGGCAAAGCACTACGCTTCTCCAGCAATAAAGCTTCAGACTCTTTTGGTTTCTTTATTGAGAAGCAAACAGGTGCTGCAAAATAAATGCCTTATGTCCATACATACATATACAATACAGACAAATTTAGCACAGCAATAGTGAAAAAGCAGGGTGGTGCACAGTTTGTTGCTCTTAAACATTTAAGGAATATTTAAAAAAGGAAAGGAAAGGAAAAAGAAAGGAAAGGAAAAGGGAAGGAAAGGAAAAGGAAAGGAATGTGAAAGGAAAGGAAAAGGAAAGTAAAAAGAAAACGAAAGGAAAAAGAAAGGAAAGGAAAGGAGAGGAAAGGAGAGGAAATGGAAGAAAAGGAAAGAAAAGAAACAAAAAAAAAAAGAAAGGAAAGGAAAACCACTACCTGTAATGTACACAAATTGCACAGTACAAAATTTTCATTCAGCAGCCAAGAGTTATTTAATTGGTCAAGAAATTATATTTATTTGTTACTTCCTCCACATGTCCTATAGATCCTGTTCCATAATACAACTTCATTAAGAATAAATGAACAACAAATGATTAAAAATTAAACAATGAAACAAATAAAAATAACAAAAGTTACATGACAGAATCTGGTGGTGGTATATGCAGGCCTAGAGTAGAAAATTCCTGTCTTCTTTTTAACCTAGTCAAAAAATGTGTGTTTTTATGTATCCCAAGCCACAATGTTGAACAAAGTTTCCTAATTACGATAATTACACTTTAACTGCCAGAAACAATAGAACCCTTACTCAGTACATATCATGACAGCACAACGTTTTAAACCAGGCAGCCCCTGAAAACATGTCTGGAATGTTATTGTATGACAATATTAAACATGTTTTTGCACTATGGTTTTTGTGTCACAGTCAACATTTGACTCCTAATAAATGTCGTTATGTAATGTACAGTGATGTCCCACTAAGAGCTGGCCTGCTGACAGCTGATTTGCTACTGAGCTGTTTCTCAAGTGTGGTCAGTCAAATTTGAATATGCATTCATATAGTATGATAAGTACACAGTTGCTGTGAGTGGCTTCAGTAGGATCCTGCACATTTTGGCTCACATATAAGAGGTATGTGGTGAAATGGTGACCAGAGGTTCACGGTAATTACCACCAGCTAGCGGAGGTAAAGCCCACATATAATAATGAACATCACCAATCTAGCCAACCAGGCTTGACTTGAGAGAGTCTATAATGCTAATGCTGAAGGGGTGCTGCTATATCATGAAGAAAGTTCATCTTATGAGGAACTACAAAAACTGGCACGGCTGTGTGTTCTAAAACAGATGCTAACACTTACATTCAGCACAGTATAACCACTAAAATTTCAAGTGGTTCTATCCCCAAGTTCAATGAGGCACTAGAACTCTTTTTGGAAAATGATTCTGCCTGAAACTGAAGCTCTGCAGTTTGGGAGATGTTAATGAACGCTGTATGATGTAATATCACAACACTAAGAAATCAATTCCTGATGCATGGAAGGAATGTGGTGCTACCACCTTCAAGGGTCTAAATTTGAGATGCCTAAAGATGGCAGAATTTGTCTTTGACCCTTTACACTCTACAAGGTCAAAGGCAAATTCTTCTCACACCCCTAGACCTTTCAAGATGAACATAATATGATCCTTTGAAACATCAGGATTATATAACCTAGTGATGTGATATCATATCCCACAAGACGAAAGTCCTCAACCCACCAATGTAGAAACCTCAAGACTCATGCAATATGTTCTTAACATTTCAACTTTTCCCACACAATACTAAAATGAAAAGGGAAGTGGAAGGCAGTTAAGCCCAGATGCATTTTTAATTAACCACATAGAGACTAAGATCAACCAAATCATATATAAAAGATCCAGTTCATAACACACAGTAAACACAGTCCATTCCAGTTACAAAAACCAACCAGGCAATGCTGTGCAGGAAAATAATCACTATTGTTCTGAGATTCACATAAAATACATAAATGTATGCTGTGGGCAAAATGCAGGATTTTTTAATGTTTAACCTGGTGGCAAATATAGTAACCACCTGTATTTAAGAGCAGCCTGAAGTTCCTGTAAGGGAGGATACTCATTCTGCAGTTGCACCATGTTGACAGCTCAAGGTAATAGGGGATCAAGAGTATACATCATTATGTATACATAATCATTATCATTTACACATAACATTTTGTCATTGCTCAATAAAATCTAGTGATATCCTGGTTTATTCACTACACCAGTAACTTCTTCTGTACACAGGAGAACTCCACTTATCCAGATCAACTGGGGATGGCGGGCCATCCAGATGTGCGGAAAATCTGGAAAATTTTATTTTTCTTTGAAAATAGGCTACATTGGCAGTTTGAAGTTCAGCCGTTACTATTTACAGTATGTACCTGTGTCTAAAATTTCAACCACGCCTGACTTGAAGTTCTAGAAGCCATAACACTGTAATGTACTTGTTCTAATAACGGGTAATTTCAAGGCAAGTTAGTTTTGAGGCATTCTTGACAAATTTACCACGAGGGCCAAGCCGATCAGATTATTGGCGATCTGGAAAACCAGTGTCCAGATAAGTGAAGTTCTACCGTAATGCACACTGAAAGCTGATGTGCTAAAACCTCTCTTTTCATTCAGTAAAGAATTACTGTACACATCTTCATAAACAGGGAAGTTTGAAATGCAGACTCATTCAGATCCACATTTAGCCCAGCTGATTGATATTTGAATCAAAAGTTTGTGTTAATGATTATGATGTGATCATCTTACACCATGATACATCAAGTGCACGTTTACCTGGTTTGGGCCTAGGTTTACAATTCTCATGTCGGCTGTCATCACTGCTCTTATCTGAACTGTCATGGCTGTCTTCACCTGCAGTAGCCATGACATTCATATCCTGACTTGACTCATCCACTTCCGTCTTTCCTGAAGTGCTACCACCTGAAGCTACAGATGGGACGACAGCAGGAGCTTCCAGTTTCTCGTAGACATCCACTTTATGTTGATAATACAAGAAGAATGGATGATTCACATCGAGGAATGCAAAACGACTGTCCCCTAAAAAAAATGCAAATAATGTTTCTAATGTTACTGGTATATGAGTATACAGTATTATTTGAACAGTAGGCAAGGTTTTTACATTAAACTCAGTGTTGAAACATGTCGTTATCATCTCAAATTCAGGTGTGATCACTGAACTACCCTGTGCCATGCAAGAATAAGGCACGTGCTGCCAAAAGAGAGAACACTGCATCCTGAAGTGCTGCAGTCCTTACTACTGATAAATTATGGTGGTAAAACTGCAGACCATGTGCACTGGATGGGTCTAATGAGAAAAGTGGAACCACTAACTGCAAAGATGGGCACTAAGAACAACAAAGGTGGAGACAGTTGCTGTGATTGGTAATGGTACATTGAATCTGACATGTTTTGTGTATTAACATAAAGAATTTAATAATAATAAAGTATTATTCTCTCAGATGTGTTTCATTAGTGGTTCATCTTAGAATTGGGTTGTCTTGCATTTGGATAAATACAGTAAAAACAAATGAGATCAAATTTGTGATTTGAATATAAACACAGCTCAGTGTCCAACATTATTTGAAGGACTTGCTTAAACATGAGACATAGGTATAACAAAATGACAGCAGAAAACAACTCATGCAGGATGAATTGCTGCCAGTTCTAGTGATGTATTATCAGTGGAGGTATTAACAACTCTTACACTCTCTGGTTCTAGGCTAATATCCTCTTTACCTTTGCTTTTCACAATAGCTTCAAAGTCTCTTCCATTCTTGGCAACATAACTTGCCATCTTGTCTATTATGAGTTGCATGTCTGGTGGAGGAAGGGTGAATATTTCAGGAGAAGCTGATCTTGAACTATGGCCTCTGCTACAAACAGAATCTGCTTGTCTCCTTAAATAAACAAACAGAACACTAGATAATCTGTGAATGCACACAGGTACCCTATCACCAGCCAATTGCCACTACAGTGTTATAAAAGTAATTTCCTTATCCTCATACTAACTATCAATGAAAGTGAAAATCTTCACAAAATCTTTTTACCATCACAATAAACTAAATATTTTAAAGAAGGAAACCCCTATTAACAGATTCACGGCTTTCATTACAGTTTAAATGGCAACCTCCTGAACATTTTAATATAGTGTCAATTACTTTACCACAACTCTCTACACAGAATAATGGGTATCAACTACCAGCTCATGCAACCAACTCTGTACTGTAACACATGGGATTACACTTTACATGATTTCTTTAGTTAAAACTCTCCAAAGTGATGCACTAGATCCCGACTCCATATGTTTGGCATGTGTGCCACAAACAACATGAGAAAAATTTCCGGGCACCAAAAACTGTGTTTCACAGAACTACACTTACTTTATTGGCTACAAATCTGGAAAGACCAACGAACACTTCTAATAATCTTTGTCCTGTCCAATTTTTATTCTCAAATACAACATCTTCCACGGGGTGCAGCAGAAAAACCTAACGGTTTTTTAAATGAAATGAGATTTTAAGGACAAAATGGAAAAACTTTATTAGCACTGGTAGATATATTGTATTCCCATGACAATTCATGTCAATCATTGCCATTTGAATATGATATTTTGTAGGTGACCATCATATTGTTTAAAACACTCGTGCACTCACAATGGAAAAGATGTCATAACTTATAACTTGTAGCATTTCTTTAGGGGACACTTAATTACACACCCAAATCTGCTACTTAAGTCACCAGTATTAGCAGGATGTCTCTCAAATACCTTGCTTTGATGCAGACACAAAGTAGTCTGGTACTGCATGAACAGGGGAGTGGGCACACCACATAATGTCAACACGACACAAGAAATGAGTCTGGCTGAAAACATTCTCCTAACAATTTGCATGGAAATCTGTGCCATGTGAGCAGCTGCACCAATCATTGTGCACAATGACGATCAGGTGCTTCTGGCACACGTGGCCTGCCAGAACACTTGATCTTACAGTACCAGAATACTTCCTTTTGGACCATATCAAAAGCAAGGTATATGGAACATGTCATTCCAATATTGATTAACTTAAAACAAATTCAAAAGTGTATTCAAGGGATTCCTAAAGATATGTTACAACCTGTTAAGACATCTTTTCCATCACAAATGCAGGAGTGTACTTAAGGCACACTGGACACACAAAGAGTGTCATATTCAAACAGCTGTGATTAAAATAAATTGTATGGAATGTATGTCAATAAAATGTTTCCATTCTGCCTTAAATTGTTATTTCATTCCAAGAACTATCAGGTGTTTCTGGCACATGCCATATTTTGAATTTTATTGCAGTGTTTTTATTTTTTGGTGTGGGATCCCCATTGTGCTTGTAGAATACTTAATGAAAGAAATATGGCTTGTCAATGCACAACTTTTATTGTGGTGATTGTGAAAGCAGCTACATGTTTTGGCTAAGTTAAGCAGCCATCATCAGGCTGTAATTAACAAAAATTTAAAAATGCTACAGGTATCCTTTGTACATTCCTGATAATTACCTGTCATTTTACCCTTCAATGCCAGTACTGTAAAATTCATCCTGTTGTGGTACAGTATATTAAGACTGACACATGTACTGCCATCAACCACAAAAAATTTTAGTCTTGTCAACACATGCTACATGTATCAGTCATACTGACCACCCTCAAGCATTTAAATATATGATTTTAAAACTCAAAATAAAATGCATATATATTTTAAATTTGTAGGATCTCACAAACTGTACAAATCATTATATCTTTATAGCAATCAATGCCCGCCTCAGTGCACTGTATGGACCTTTTAATTTTTCATATGCTGCTGGCCTCAGTACACCATATAGTCACGAATACACTGAAGGGTAACATAAATTTGAAACCCCTCCATCCTGGACACTAGTTGGAATTTAAACCTTCACATCACTGAAAGTTTAAATACCATGTGTCAAGGCAAATAAAAAAGCATCATGAAATTAGATACATCACTGCATACATATTGCTTCACACGTGTGTGTGTCCCCCCCCCTCTCTCTCTCTGAGATGTTCAGGTCCAAACATCAATCCCATTACTGAATATATTACATCCACTACATGTGAAGCTGGGGCGCAGGATAGCATAGTGGTTAAGGCACTATGCTACAAACCGGCAGGTCGCAGGTTCGATTCCCGATGGTGTCACTGGAATTTTTCAGTGACATAATCCTTCTGGTCACACTATGGCCCTGGGGTCAACTCAGCCTCTAAAAGAAATGAGTACCAGGTGTATTTCCTGGAGGCAAAGGTGGCCAGTGCGTAAGGCTGACAACCTTTCCACCATCCTGTGCCATTGTCATGAAATCTGGGAACCTTAACTTCCTGGAACCCTCTGGGCCACACTAGGTCTGTAACAAGACTGCTTTACCTTTTACATGTGAAGCTTACCTATAAACATCTTCATCAGAAGAGTCTCCACTATATGATGTTTTTGACACATCAACACGTTGATAGGCTGTGGAACTTGGTGTTACAGTTTCTTTGGAAACTGGGTCATGTCTGTAGAGGACTGGTGCTGCTTGGATGAAGTGATCAGGTACAACCTGGTGATACTGTATTGGTACAACTGCATCAGGTGTCGCAGGAGTAGGATGCTGCACCACTGGATTCACAGAGAATGAAGCCTGCCTATTCTTGATTTTATTAACTAACATCGAGTATGCACAGTCAGCTGATGGCTTGTAGTTAATGCTTGGAATTGAGGGAGCCTGCAGAGAAAAATGTATAATGAAAGTAAATACCCAGTATCACATTACAACTTAAATATACATCAACTGTATAAAAAAAAAAGCAAGGAACAAATGGAAGTATGGGGGTTTACAGAAACACGATATATTGTCTCTAACCAGTTACCCTAACAGCTCCCCAGTACTGTAAAACTTTTACAAAACACACATTACTATCATCAGAGAAAAGCCAGTGTTGTGTGTGTGTGTGTGTGTATGTGTGTGTGTGTGTGTGTTTTGAAGTGTGCTGTTCAGCAACATAAGAGAGTTACAAGCATGTGCAACATATGCACCTGAACTCATTAAAAAATTAATTATGACTTGTCTGCAGCAAGTACAAAATATTTTTATTTCATGTTCTTAATTCAAGAGCTGACAACCTGATGACGGTTGCTCCAAACTTTTCCTATCCTCTAACAACAAATGTTTAAAATTTCTGTAGTCAAAAATTTCAAAACATTTTATAAGTGATACTAAAATTAATGTGAATTGTATTTCTGTATTTTTATGTTTATGGCAATCCAAAAGATTTGAACTCATTGGATACAAAGACAGAATGAAACAGCAATGAAGAACATGCATCTGCACTGCTGAAACAGATTCTCATTACTGCATCCTTCTTTCCCATTTCCCCTATCATGTAGACTGTCTACAGCTGTGTAATAATGTCCTTGAAAAGGCTTGTGTCATCATGAAGTATAAAAGCAAGGTACAGTATTGGGGCTTTGGTTAGACCCTACAGAACTGTGTAAATCACTTGTACTCGACATGCGGATGACGACAGACTTATTTCTTCTGCTGTCTGAGGACGAAGGCGATCACCAACACTCCGCATCCTCTCTTCTCTGGTCATCAGTACAAAGTAATCTTATGTGTGTATAAACTAATGTCTTTTTAAGGGTAAAAATATAGTACAAGTTGTACTTCATCAGATTGCTTAATCTTGCTTTACTAAGTTCATATAAAAAACAATAAACAAAAAGCGATGTCCATTTTACCACAAGATAACAGATTTAGAACTTCCATCCAAATTCAAACTGTAAACCAGTCCTGGAAATAGAAATAGGCATTTGATTATCATCACAAATCAAAACATGGACAACAAACACATACACAATACAGTATGACTCCAAAATATGACAGTGACTAGTGACGCATACAGTTTCGGACTAGTGTCCAAGGGTTTTTCTAAAACATTTAACTGTGTCCACCAGGAGAGGGTAGTGCATAATCAGGTAAATAATGACTATATATAAAAAATATAAAAATTTATTCCCTGAGAGATGGCTGTTGAACACTGGACAATTTTGATATATATACACATATTCAAAGGCAAGATTCTATAGTTTCATTTCAAGCATACGTGAAGCTTTGCATTATACGTAATTTGAGATGTATGGCACAAAACAAACTTCTATTTCAGATAAAATAAACAACACAACAACTTATATTCATTGGTTACAAAACTCTTTGTAAAAAAGATTTAACAATCATATAAACTGTATCACATGAAGCGGAGTACGATCACCACATACTATAAAGTTCATATCACAGTTTCGATGTGAAGAATGTTCCAGCAGGTTAACCTACCAATTCAACACGTGAACTTCCAGGTGCCAGGCTAGGATGCAAGTAGTGGTCATCACTTCCATCATCTTGATCACCTGCAAAAAACAAATTAAAAGGAAACATGAATGACCTGCTTTACACTCACTTGAAATAAATCATACTGCAGTACATTACACTGAAATCCCTATTTAATGAATCTCTGAAGGAATGACTTTCCTTTTTGTTGGAGGTTAGGCAAAATTACATCAAGAAACCATTCCTCTATTCATATGACATTACACAATTAAACTACTCCCACATAAATAACACAATTACACAATCAATACTATCAGATTAACTTTGAAAATAATTAACAAATTGTGAAGAAACACAGACAAAACCTTAACTGAGAAGCAAAGTAGCTCTGAAGTCACAGGCAGTGTGGCTTTGGTGCATGTTCAGCACATAGCCTCATTCAAACAACATTATGGTGGCTGATAATTTTCAGTACAGAGAAAACACGAATCTACATTTCTGTCTCAATAATATCCATACCACAATGATGCGCAAGTTCTGGAAAACATATGAAATGTGAGTTATTTACTAAACTGAAATTCACTAACCACAAGAAAATGAAACACTATTTACATTAGCTCTAGATGCGACCACAAAAAATATTCACTAAATGTAAGAACACTATATCAAAGTACCTTACTGTATGTACTAGTTTCTTAAGATGGTTAAGGAAACCTGTTTTGTGCAGGAAATCAGTTTATGAACATAACTATAAATTGTAATTTGAAACAATGAAACCAGAAATCACTAACTCACAACATGGTCTGAAGTATACAACTTCCATTGTAGATATTGTGCACTTAAGTCAGCAGCACACACAGTTCTCATGTTAGTGTTACTGATGGCAGGAAGGTTTCCAATGACACAATAAAAGTCCTACAACACTGGATATGGGGAACATACAGGCTGCAGGACAACAAACTTCATGCACCAATAAAGCAGAAATCAAAAGGAGCATAAACAGATGGAGAAACCAATTTCTAGCATGCCATTTCTCTAGAGTTGTTGCCATGAATCTCCCTATATACGCCGTAGATCATCTGAGCATGAACATACACAGGTGTTTACTAACTAATAAACTCACTCATTCACACTCTCTCTCCAAGGAGCAGAGTCCTTCTGGAAAAACAAACAGCTGATCAGCTAGTCAAGAAATTCCCTGCATTTTACAGAAACTGAAGGATCATTACCACATTCAAAAGACCCCGCCACCCATCCCTATCCAGAACCAGATCAATCTAGTCCATGCCACCCCCCCCCC
>JGI20166J26741_11441807_pt1 | contig 13627 bp, 13 predicted proteins | sample TergutCu122P5_FD_26741 | JGI IMG/M metagenome (IMG submission 26741)
GTCTGTTTCTATTTTGTAAAAAATTAAATCGTTAATAATGTTTAAACTCGTCCGCTATGGGATTTGGTACGGACTTGGTAGGGACTTGGTAGCGTCTTAATAAATAGTTTTACCAGTAATTGATTGTATTGGTTACTGTCGAATTTTTCCCGAATTGTTTGGTAAGCATTTTTGATTAGATACTTTCTTAATTGCATATCGTTAATCAATGAAACGATAGCGTTAGTCAATTGTTCACTGTCCCTTTCCGCTACCAATAGTCCACTATATCCATTTTGAATTACCTCCGGAATGCCGGATACAGTTGTACTAATCACCGGAACACCGATGGACATGGCTTCTAAAACTACGTTAGGTATGCCATCTCTATCTCCATTTATTGCTACGACTGAAGGTAAAACGAACACATCCGAATGAATATACAAATCCTTAATCTGATCCGGTGTTTGCCATCCCATAAAAACAACTGCATGTTCAATTCCAATTTTTTTGCAAAAACTTTTCAAAAAAGATTCTTCTGTTCCTTTACCAATGATGTGTAATTTTACTGAAATACCTTTATCCAACAAATAGCAAATAGATTGCAAAAGATAAATAATTCCTTTCTTTTCTATCAAACGACCAATAGTAAGAATCCGGACAGGATTTCCGATCAATTCCGGTCGACGGAAGCGCCAATAGTTCATATTTACCCCATGATAAATCAAATAAACCTTATCCTGTTCCTCTGGTGTCAATTTCGCATCCAACCATTTTTTATTATATGCCGTGCAAGTAGTGATAAATACTGCTTTCCTTATCTTTTCGCTTAAATTATAGGAATTTACAAAAATATCATTTGCATGGGCGGTAAAGCTAAAAGGTATCTTTAAAAAATGAGAAACCTGCATTGCAATATCTGCCGGATAATTAGCAAAGTGTGCATGAATATGCTGTATTGGCAGTTTTTTGATTTTACTTGAAATGAATGAAGCAATCAACCGGATTTTTATCCGGTGCAAACTGTTTATAAAATCGGTAAATGTAGAGTTCTTGTATAAAATATTTAGATTCAACAGTCCATGTAGCAGAATTTTCCACGACCACCATGGAGGAATATAAATTATCCTGTTCTCAAACACTCTGGTATCTATCTGATTTTTACCTTTTTTCAATACAAGGATATAAAGTGGTATTGATTCATTAACAAAAAGCGCTTCTTTTAATATAAAAGTTTCCGTTTGTGACGGAAATTCAGCTAATAAATACATAATAGCTTTCTTATTCATGATTTTATTATTTCCGGTTTAAATTTGTATTTGAGTAAATACAAGAGGATAACAACTTTTAATGTTTTGGAAATAACTAACCCTAAAGCAATTCCCAAGTGAGCGAAGTGATCTACCAATACCCAGGTAACGACGATATTAACAATTACACAAAGGATACCTGTAAATATAGGCGTTTTAGTATCAGCAACAGAAAAATAGAAGATAACAAGCACGGTTTCAATGGCAAATGCGGGCAAACCAATTGAATATATTGCTAAAGAACCTGCAGTAAGCGCAGTTGATTGTGAATCAAAAGCGCCATGTTGGAATACAAGTTGAGTAACAGTTTCCGAAAATAAGAACAGGCAAATACTTAGAGGAATAAACACAATCGCAATCCATTTCAAGGTTTCTCGCAATAAATGCCGAAGCCTAACTATATTCTTTTCAATATGAAGTTCTGAAAAATAAGGAAAAACTACCACACTAAGTGCGTATGGAAACAGGATAACGGGCAGTTCGACTAATTTTTTTGAATAACTGAGAGCGGATATACTCCCTTCCTTCAAATAGGATGCAAAAATATTGTCGGTCAGATTATTGATTTGCGAAAACAGGATTCCAATCATTAATGGCCAGGTCAGCGCCCATATATTGTTTAAATGTGTACGTTTCAAGCCTGAATTACCCCATGAAATATTTTTCCGCAAAGCGGTTATATGTATTATTAACTTAACAATGGCGCCCGTTACCAATCCATAAATTGCTGCCTGAATGCCGACCCGACGGGCAAAAATGATTATAAATAAAACAATGACGAGTTTTAAAGCTAAATCGCCTGTCGCAGCAATTGTAAATTTTTTATATGCATTAAGCGTTATATAGGTCAATGCGCTTATTATCAAGAAAACGCAAGCAGGCGAGGCAATACGCAGTAGCGTGGCTGCCAGCCTGAATCGTTCATTTGAAAAACCCGGCAAGGTAATATGTGTAACCGCATCCGGAAACAGGTACAAACAAAATGAAACGATGATTCCGGCAGGAAGGATGCACCAAAATACAGTGAAAAAAACATTCCATGCTTCCTTTTCGTCGGTGTTTATCCTCATTTTCAGAAAATTGTTCAAAAAACCCGGTTCTACAATTTCCCTGAAGAAAACAAAAATACTTATAATCAAAGCAAATACAGCATTATAGCAATCTGCCTTATCGCTTGTTCCCCAAAAATAAGCCAAGAGAACTTTCTCTATATAACCAGCTAATTTTACTAAAACGGTTATCAGTGAGAGTAGTAAAGATGCTTTTAAAATCTCATTACTGTTGAATGATTGAATTATTCTTTTAAGCATTATCATACCAGTAATTTATAAAAGTTAGCAGTTTCAGACCAAGCTCGATCCCATTTGAATTGTTGAACATGATGTTTACCTTTCTCTATCAATTGATTCCGCAAAGTTGTATTTTCTATAAGATTCAGCATAGCAGAAGCAACAGAGTCGACGGATAAAGGATCTGTTATGAGAGCATTACCCATGGTTGTTTCCGGTAGCGCTCCGGCATTCGACACAATTACCGGTGTACCGCAAGCCATCGCTTCCAACGGCGGTATTCCAAACCCTTCATACAAGGATGGGAAAACAAACAAATCAGCCAGCGTATAAAGAGCAGGTAAATCGGATTGTTCAATATATCCTGTAAATAAAATTCTTGTATTGGGGTTTTTGCTGATTTTTTGTAACACATCTTTGCATTTCCACGCAAATTTTCCGGCTATGACTAATGAATGAGGAATATCTGACCGGCGAATCAAATTCTCAAACGCCTCAATCAATCTTAAAATATTCTTTTTAGGCTCAATATTTCCAACGTATAGAATGAATTTTTCAGGCAACAGGTATTTTCTCTTAACATTTGCCAAATTTTTCCCGGACGGAATCTTAAAAAAAATATCGTTAATTCCGGGATAAATTACTTTAATTTTCTCCGGTTTTATTTTTATTTTTCGTAAAATATCTTCTTTTACAGTATGAGACATAGTGATAATCTTGGATGCTTTCAGGATTGATCTGGGAAGTAAAAGATTGAAATATAAACGGTTGGATGGAGAACAATATTCGGGAGAATTGAGTGCAATGATGTCATGAACAGTAATTATGCTTGGCGCTCCCCATTTCCATGGTTGTATATAAGCGGGGCAATGTAAGATATTTTCTTCGTGTTTTCTAAAATACCTGTTCATAAAAAAATGTTCATATCCTATCCTCTGCCATCTGTTTGATGTGTCTATATTTATTCTTGTTAATTTTTGAAAGGGATATTCTTTTAAGTTTATCTGATAATTTGCCGGACATATCGCCTCGAAATCAATGTCGCTATCCGGATTCATAAAAGCTTCCTTCATCAATTGTTCTACTGTATTTTGAACTCCTGAAAATTGACCGGTCAAGTGTAGCGCGTTATATAAGACTTTAATCATTGGTCAGGGCATTGTAAAGTTTACAGGTATAATCTTTGCTGTTAAATTTTTCTGCTACGAGTTTTCGGGCTGCTCTACCAATTGATTCTCTCAATAATTGATTATTCAATAACAAGGTAGTAAATTCGACCATTTGATATATATCCTTATCTTGAACCAAAAAACCGGTTTCTCCGTTTCGGATAATTTCAGGGACACCACCGGAATTATATGCAACAACCGGTTTTGAAGCCGCTCCGGCTTCAATAATTACTCTCCCGAATGGTTCATTTATTGCTGTATGCAACAAAATATCCAACTCGACAATGTATTTTTTCACATCTTCCACATGACCTGTCAGCGTAAAGTAAGATTCCAAACTAAGAGAATGAATTTGTCGTTTCAGTTGTTTGAAGTAATCATCATCGGCTGAACCTCCAATCAGAAAAAAATGCACATTGGTATATGTTTTGATCAATTCATTGGCTGCCAATACATAATCTGTCTGGTTTTTCCAAGGAACTATCTGACCTATATTCCCGATAAGTTTTATATTTGGAGATAATCCCAAACTTCTATGCAGCCATCCTGAAGGCTTGCTATCAGAATAATGGCGGGTATTTACTCCATTATATATAACTGTAACTCGATTATCCGATGCGATTTGTTGTTTAATAAATAAAGATACAGCAATAGATTTATCGCTGCCATACCTTATCAACTGCAGCGTGGATTTTGACGAACTATTGTCTCTACAATGACAAATAACTCTCGTTTTGTTTAACAGATTAATTAATAGACAATAGGGAAGAGTGCGAAAAGTATTGCAATATACCGTTCTGATATTTTGCTTATTCACCAATTCAAAAATTTTATAATTACTTATTAATAAATAAAATAAAGATCGAAAATAATATTTTATACTTTGATGTTTTTTTAGATAAAAAAGATCGAAATTGTGAAAATGGATCTGCGCTTCCACTTTTTCTTTAAAGAGTTTTTCTAATTGAGATGAAAGAGCAAGATGTATTTCCACAGGATACCCATTCAGATTTTGCAAAAACTCCAAAAGGCTTTTTTCTGCTCCTCCATAACCGTTTGATGAGTGTAATATCAATACTTTATTCAAATGCATCCACTCTCGTTTTATTCAATTATTGTGTTTAGAAAATGGGGGTTACATTTTTAATACGATATTCTCCGGGAGGCATGCCAAACATTTTATGAAAACACTCCGACATACGTTTTTCATCCGTAAATCCCGACAATGATGAAATCTCGCGAATATTTAGTCCTTTGCTTTTCATTAACTTAATTGCTTGATTTACTTTTAAATACATTAACAGTCTTTTGGGACTGGGCAACTTGAATTTGTTGAATTCGCGAGTAAGAGTACATTCATTGATCTCTAAAGAGTTTGCAATTTCATTTACATTGTGAATTTTGGAATAGTCTTTTTCCATTATGGAAAGCGAATCTTTTATCATTACCGAATAAGAAGGATCTTCTTTGTCTATAGATAAATCTCTCAAAGAAATCCTATTCTCTTTTTTATCGCATAGTTTGGCTATTTCTTCTTTGATACAATGAATTTTTTCAAACAACAAAACACAATCAATTCCAATTGAACCGCAATAACGAGCTAATTCTATATTGGGAGAGGCAATGACGGCGATACACGGTATGTGCGAAAATTTTTCCTTGAATTGATCAAAATGGGTATTTTCAAAAGTATCCTGTTCAATATGTATGATTATGCAAGATATGGGAGTAACTCGTATTTCTTGGAGTACAGATTCAATCTTTTGTTTTTCTATAATTTCAAACGCATTAGGAATATAATACTTAATATGTTTTATAAACCCGGCATTTTTATGCAACACCAAAATAAATCCACCTCTCATACCAATTCGTAATAAATTAATAAATCCCTAACAGTTTCAAATTTCGCAAAAATCGTTCCATTTTGTTAATATATTAAAATACAGTAGATTATTATATCTTATAGTTCATACATATAAAAAAGAACCAATAAAATTTCTCATAAATCAATTAACATTGCACAAACTGGGTAATAGATATGACTATACGAAAATTAACAGAAAAAATAAAACAGGAAGATTCATCAAAAAACAGGTATTGTATTAAATAATTGGACAGTTTACCTTTGTCTCGATAAAATACATTTATCAAATGAAAAAAGAACAAACGATACCTTGTTTTATTATTGAGGAGCATCATGAAGCCTTTATTGTATGGACCTACGCTATACAACAAGGTTGGATTCAGCCAACAGGAAATTGTTTATTTCATGTTGATGAACATTCGGATATGGGAACTCCTCGGTTCAATGAATCTATTCATAATTTAAATGGAAGCGTTGACAAAGTAAAAGAATTCACTTATAATGAGCTTAACATTGCTTCTTTTATCATACCAGCTTGTTATAGAGAAATATTAAATCAAGTATATTGGATTCGACAAAAGCATAGGAAGACACTTCATCAACCAGTTGAAATGTATGTTCGTTCATATAATCAATCTGGGAAAAAACTTATATCAGGAAAAACAAAAGATATAAAAACGAATATAGATGACCCGGATAAAAAAAAATTTGACTACTATTTACGGACTTTAGAACAATTACCCTCGAATAAGAGTGTCATACTTGATATAGATTTAGATTTTTTTTCTTGCTCCGGTAATCCTAACGAATTGGATGAAATATATATTGAAATTTCAAAAGAAGAGTATGATAATTTTGTTAATAACAAATATCATAGATTAAGGTATTGTAGTTTAGGGAAATTTGAAACTAAGGAGAAAAATGAGAAATATTTTTATGTGATTAATAATTATAATGAGATATATCCGACAGATGCAAAAGTTGATGAAATTTCGATTTCAGAACGTATAGATTATTTTATTAAAATTTTGAAAAGAAAAAACGTTAATCCATTGATGATTGATATCTGTCGTTCAAGATTTAGTGGTTATACTCCAAATGATCAGTGGATGAAGATTGAAGAAGTTCTTATGGATAATCTTCAAAAATTATATACTGTAAAATTGTATGATATCGAATTGTAAAATATATCATATTGTGCTTTTTCTCTCATGTTTTTTGAAAATGAATGTGTGTTCTGCTCAATGGAACATCTTTGCAAATAAAGAAATTGGTCGGAAAGAAATTTATTCAATTCATAATGAGAAAAAAATTCCTACAGTTCCATTTTTCTTTCCAGAGGTTGAATACGAAGACTCAACAAATGTTATTGGATACAAGATTATGGATGGAAAACATTTACAATGGACAAAGGAATTTGAAACATTCATTCCTTTTAATATAGATTCCACTTGTTTGTTTTTTAAATTTTATTCCGAAAATATAAACACAATCTCAATAACTTTTACCAATGATTTTGGCGAATCATATAGCGGAGAAATATATTGTAATGAGTTATATAATGTGCCTATTTTAACTAATCTTGGCCTTTGGAAAAGCAAAACAACAGATTCAATTAAGCAATTAAAAAATTATCCAACATTAAATTTTCCAATGAAATCATTGACTGTCAGCATTATAAAAAAAGATAATTCAAAACCTTATAAACTTTTTTTCACTGATTTTTCTCTTTTTGTACCCATTATCAGCAAAATCAAAGTTCTTCATCCATTTTTTGATCAATTAACACAAACAAGCGCTTTAAGTGATTTTGAATATAACTCTTTTTCTACTCATAAAGCTGATCCAATCATATTGAATACATTTGATCAATATTGTCTTATTCCTCTTAGGTCTGGGCATTTTTATTTAGAATTTGATTCAACACTTTCTAAAAAAACAGCTCTGTATCAATTTGCGTCTTTGTTGTTTGATAAGTATCCATTTTATATTGAGCGTAATATTAATAAACGTTATATGCGTAGCCAGTTAGACAGTTTGTTTTTATTGACAAATTCAATTGATTCATTAGTTAATCATCTTCGAATGCTTATTGCGCTTTTTCGTGATCCTCATTTTTACATTCAAACTCAACCCAATAAAGAATCAAGTGAAATTGATACAGCAGGTCCTGTGGCTTTGCAACGGTTCTATAATCATGTTTATGTTGCGGCAGTATTTGATTCCGTCTTAATAAAAACAATTCCTTTAGGATCACGTGTATTGGAGGTTGATCACGTTGAAATAGAACATTTTATAGATTCATTATCCAATAATTATAGCGGGAGTTTGCTGTCTAGAAAAAATAAAGCATTGTCTCGGTTACTTTATCGGAAAAGAGAAGAGCAAACTGTTGTGAAATCTGTTTACAAAAAAGATACAATTGAAGTCGTTTTGTCTTATAACAAGACCAATATCATTCCACAAAATTTTAGACCGATCGATAGAGAATATAGAATTCTTAATGACAATGTTGCGTATTTCAGATTAAACAATTGGTTTTTGGGAGATTGGTTAAGTTTTTATAATCATTTGAAAGATTTAAAAAAACGAAAAGGTTTGATCATTGATTTGCGTAACAATGGAGGTGGATTTATGTTGGAAGGTATGAGAATTGCTTCGTGTTTTATAAAGCAACCTGAAATTTATTCTCATTCTTTTTTCCCATGGAACGAAGAAAATTCGATTAGAGAAACCTCAATAATAAAACCAAATCATAGTGTGGATCTTTCGCATATTAAGGTGATCATTTTAGGCAATGAAAGAACAGCTTGCGCCAGTGAAATATTTATAGATTTTATGCAAAGAAATGCAGGAGCGTTATTCGTAGGTACAAACAATACAGCCGGCGCTTATGCAAATTTGTATTCGGCAAGTATCCTAAATGAAAAATTCTATTTCAATTCGATGGTAAAATCATTAACCGGCAAACAAAAATGTATTGAAGTAGTTGGGATACAGCCGGATATTTATGTTACCATATCTAAAGTTGAAGATTTATATCCTTATAATGATAAGGTGTTACAAACAGGGATTTATTTATTATCAAATCAATAATGTTTATTTTTTTTAAAATTTGTTATTTATGAAAGAGTTAGTTAAACCGGAAAGAGTGGAAAAAGAGTATGGTGATGCTCAAACTTATTGTGAAGGATGGAATAGTCGCACTCCTTCGTATTGTTCTACCCGAGTTGATTGTGGCTCAATTTCGATCAGCGGTGGGGATGTTGACTGTCCTAATATTACTTCTGCAGAGGATAATAGTTGTGAATTGTTGTTTTAATTTATTTTTTAAATTATTTATTATGAAAGAGTTAATTAAACCTTTAAAAAATGAGAAAGAGTATAATGATGCTCATATGTATTGTGAAGGCGGGAATACTGGGTTTACCGATTGTACAACTTCAGTAAGTTGTAGTTATGTTAGCGTAAAAAATTCTGAAAATGCTTATTGTACTGGTTGGTCTATTTCGGAAAATAATGAAAATGAATTATTATTTTAAGTACTTTTATCACATTATTTTTTTATGAAAGAATTAGTTAAACCTCAAAAAATTAAAAAGGAGCCTTATGATGCTCAGGCCTATTGCGAAGGCGGGAATGTAGGCCCTGTTTATTGTGGAACGACAATAACAGGAGATGTATGTGAGTTTGAAGGTAAGACCTATTGTGTTGGTTTTAGTTTGGATGATGATAGTGAAGGAGAACTGTTATTTTAATATTTTATTTATGAAAGAATTAATAAAACCTCAAAAGGTAGAAAAAGAAAAAAATGAAGCTCAAGTCTATTGCGAAGGAGGGAATCAAGGTATGTGGAACTGCACGTCGAAAGTATCAGGAGATGTCACGGATTGTCCTGAAGTGGGTACTTCTTGTAGCGGATGGAGTGCAATTGAAAACAATAATGAGTTATTGTTTTAACACGCATCTTTTTTTATACAATTCCGCTGCCATTTACAGTGGAATTGTATAAAAAGGATTTTGAACGTTTAACATAGCAAAAGTTGGTAAAATCTTTCTTTTGAACTAATAGTCTATAGTCTGCCCAAAGGGTGTAGAACGTATTATTATATGATTAATATATTGCAACTTATAAAATTAACCCCTATGAGAATAAATTTATTTATATTCAGTACAGTGCCGTTTTTAGTCTTTATAAACGATGTGTTTTCACAAAATCAAATTTTCGATGATGGTTTTAGAATTGTAAACAAGGCAAGTATTATAGATACTATAAGGCCTAACTCTGTAATACAGATTCGAAATTCAGTATTATACATTGATTCAGTTGCTACAAAGTATGATCAAATCTTATCAGATAATAATGGAAACTATTTGGGCCATGTGAATTATAGATGTGTTGTACTTGATGATAGAGGTAATGTAATAATACCAGAAGGATACACGCAAATAATAAGAGAAAAGAATTTTTTTAAAGTATGTAAAAATAACAAATGGGGAATAATAAATACAGAAGGAAGAGAAATAGCCCCTTGTATTTATTCCATTATTCATAATGATGGTGATCACTTTAGGGTAAGACAAAAGGAGAAGTGGGGTGTAATAGATAGTTTAGGAAATTTAATTATCCCTGTTGTTTACGATATGTTACAATTTGTTAATCAAAACATGATTAAGGCGTTAAAAGGAAATTATGTTGGACTTGTCGATAGGGACAATGATATAATAATGGATTTTAAATATGCTTACATTGATTTTATCACAGAAAGAGAAGTGAAATGTTGTGAGTGCGAAGAGCTGATACAAGCAAAAAGCAGTGATGAAATAAAAAAATATACAGATAAGGGATATACCCATATTGATCATTCTACTCGACTAATGTTATTGTGTAAAAATCCCAAATACCTGCAAATGAAAATTGATTATTAATCAATAGTGTAAATATACTTTATATGAACACATACAAGTTTAGCAACTATAATTTCTATATGCAAGCAAGCGAAGAGTTGTCTTTGATATATAATTCTATATCTAATTCATTGTGTGAAACTACCTCTAACAAGGTTAAAGATATTAAAAGAATCAAAGACAAAGAATTTATGTTGCACGATATTGTTTTTCTTGATCAAGAAGAAAAAAGAATATTATTGAAACATAGCATGATTATAGACAGTGAGATTAATGAAAAAGAGATTGTAGGAAAATTAATCTCCAATCAAAAAAAATTGAATAAACAAATGGGATCTTTTTCTATTATTTTACTGCCGACCAATGCCTGTAATATGGATTGTCCGTACTGTTTTGAAGGGAAAAAAGACAATGAAAAGAATTTTCATACAATGGACGATCATATTTTATCTAAGTTAATCGAAATGTTAGAAAAAGAATTTGATAAACCAATTACAAACTCTATTAAAAGATTATTTATTGAATGGTATGGAGGAGAACCTTTGTTAGCTCCGGATATTATAGAGAGATTTTCTAAAAAACTAATTGAATTTGCTTCATCCAAATCAATCAGTTATCGAGGAAAAATTATAACTAACGGCACACTTCTTTCAAAAGAAAACTGGAATTTGTTGAAAAACTGTCAGGTCAGCAATGTCCAAATAACTTTGGATGGGGATAATAGCATACACAATAAAAAACGGCCATTGTGTAATGAAAAGGATTCATACTACACCATATTAGAAAATTTACAACATATTCCGGAAGGAATATTTGTTCCAATTAGAATTAATGTAGACAGAGAAATCTTGCCTACGATTGATTCTTTGTTGGATGATCTTAGTTCGTACAATATTTGGCCACATAAAGCAAATCAATGTCGCCCATATTTAGCATTTAAAGATTATAATGAAAAAGGATGTACAGAAGATAAAACAATATATTTTCGGATAAAAGAATTCTATCAAATCGAAAATGAATTTAAACAAAATCTTGTAAATCGGTATAATGCATGGGCACAAAAAAATGAAATCAATAAAACAGCAAGAAAAAGAATAGATTATCCCAGAAGGGGCTCTTATACATGTGCATTAGCTGATTTACCATACGGAATTGTAATTGATGAGAAAGGCTATATCCATAAATGTATGACGCCAGTAAATGAAATTGAAGATAGCATAACCCATATTGATAACCTTGATTTTAATACATTTATATATAATGATTGGGCTGATTTTGATCGGATGAAGTTTAATCAATGTACTGATTGTAAAATACTCCCCGTTTGTACGGAAGATTGTACTGAACGTTTTCTAAGAAATACAACAAAATGCCCGGATTGGAAATTCTTTATTAAAGATAAAATTTTATCATACTACCAATACCATTTTGCAAATGCCTGATTGCTAATATATGTGATTTAGCATTAATTATTTATTGAATATTACGAATTATGAAAATTGGAATCATTGATAGTGGAATTGATATTAATCACAAAAAATTAACCACTTGTAAAATTGAAGGTGTCGCGATTGGAATTAATAATAATGATGAATTGTATGTTTATGATGATTATAATGATCTAATAGGACATGGAACTGCAACTGCGGGTATTATTCATAAACATAATCCTAACGCAGAATTATTTGTTGTTAAAATATTTGATCATCAAGGTATTATTAATGAAAAATCACTTCACAGTGGTATTGAATTGTGTATAGATAAAAAAACAGATATAATCAATGTTAGTTTAGGCGTTCAAACAAATACCCCTCATGAATCACTTATTAATCTTTGTGAAATGGCCTATTCGGTAGGGATTGTTATTGTTGCTGCTGCGCATAATGATGCCTTTTTGGAATGTTATCCTGCTGGTTTTTCTTCTGTTTTCGGTGTAGTTTGTGGTAAAGTTAAGGGGGCTAATTATGGATATGACTCATCATCAGGTTTTTTTATTTCCAAAGGAGATTTGCAAAGAGTCTTATGGAAAAATAATCAATTCAATATCACCGCAGGAACTAGTTTTGCTTGTGCTCACTTTGCTGGAATTATGTCTAAAATAATTGAAAGCCAATCATTTAATAAAGATATTACATTGTTAAAATCATTCTTAATTGATGGTGCAGATAAGGAAATATATCCATCATCATCGTTTCAATCAAGCGATATAAAAAAAGTTCCTTATATTCAAAGAGATGATCTTGATCAGATCGGAATTAGTGTTTTTACAACTCAAAAAAACAAATGGATAAAAAAAATTGCGCTATTTCCTTCAGGTGAAAAAGAAATGAATACTTTTGGTGAATTTCCTGATTTATGTCCTTATGATATAATAAAGTCTATTGATTATCCCAGAAACTTAAAAGGGAATGTTGGAGGTATATATTCTTTAAAAGATGATGATTGGAATAATTTTGATACTTTGGTATTAGGATATTTCCAAGATCATCAGTTTGAGGCTAATGTTAAATTAGGTTATGAAATAAGTCAAAAAGCAATTGAGTTTAATAAAAATTTTTTTCTTTTTAGTCCTTACTTAAAAAAGAAACTTTTACAATTTATTTCTAAAACCAATTATGATGGAAATATGTACATGCCTGAAGTAGATTGGAATGCTTACCAACAATTGAAACAATTCAAACACTTACCTGATGTTTCTATCCCTGTTATTGCTGTAATTGGTACAAGCAATAAACAAGGAAAATTTACTACGCAATTGAGAGTTAAAAACATTTTAGAAAAAGAGGGTTATAAGGTGTCACAAATATCAACTGAACCACACGGAGAATTATTTGGAGCATCGTATTCTTTTCCATACGGACATCAAGGCACTGTTGAATTACTCAGAGGAAATTGGTTGGAATTTCTACGAACATTAGTTAAATGTATACAATACTATAATAAGCCAAACATAATTATCACTGGGACTCAAGGCTGTTTTATTCCTCGCACATACGAACATGTGGGCAACGTTACAACATCATTGGATTATATTTTTGGCATACAACCAGACGGATTCATTTGTGCTATAAATCCACAAGATACTATGGAGCAAATTACGGATGTTCT
>JGI20166J26741_11441918_pt1 | contig 13625 bp, 15 predicted proteins | sample TergutCu122P5_FD_26741 | JGI IMG/M metagenome (IMG submission 26741)
TGCGCCTCCAAAATGACCATGTTCGCCTTGTTTTCAAGAACTTCCATAATGTGCCCACTCGTGTATACAATAAAAAGGCCTATTTAAGGACTGCTTTGTATAACGCCGTTTTTGAGATCGAATCCGACTCTGTTAATGATTCAAACGGCATATGACAAACAGACAGATTGACTGACAGACTGACAGACTGACTGACTGACAGAAACACTATTTATACGTAATATTTGTTTTCTCTATCGACAACCCATGGACTCGCTTGGGTTGTCGTTTTTTTTGTCATCTCTTCTTACCAAACTTCAGGCTTTCATACCTTATACCCTACTTCCAAGATTGCTGATATTTTACGTCTTGAACTTTATTAGCCAATTAGTTTTACTCTTTTCATCATCGTTCATTTGTGAACGCCGCATGTTTCCTTGCTTCGTATGGCGCCTTTTCAGATGCTCACGTTGTGATTATGACTGGTGCTTTTGTGGCGCACATTTTGTTGCTCGAAACCATTCGTCCCGGACGGCAAAATAACCCTCCGCTGTGTTTGGGCATACTTCATCTTTCGCTCCAAAATATGTCATCGCCATATTGGCAGCTTTGAAAACTCGTTCGGAAACAAAACTGCGGTAATCCGTGCCCGAAAGTTTTTCAATCGCCAATCCAAGCAAGACAAACGCGCAATTATTGTATCTGACATTTGTTCCGGCCTTAAAGACCGGCGCTTTATACGCAAATTGTGGCAAAAAATCCCCGCAGTTTCTTATTGCGTAATTGGGTTTGTCAATAAATAACGCTGAGTAAACTTCTCCAGCTTCCTCGTCTGCGTCGTCTGCGATACCGGATGTGTGGTTAAGAAGCTGCTCAATGGTCACATCTTTTGGAATCATTGTTCCTTCAAGATTGATGATGTCGCATATTTTATCTGTCAGCCGTAAAACCTTATGTTCAGCAAGCATTAAAACGGCGACCGCTGTAAACGTCTTTGTAACTGACGCAGTATCAAATCGGGTATCCATACGGTTGGGTACTTCAAAATCCCTGTTGGCAAGCCCTCTCGCCGAAAAAAACAAAACATCGGATTTGTCTTTGATAAGGCACGTCCCAGAAAATGATTCCTCATATTTTTCAAATATTTCTTTCAGATATTGTTGCATTTCAATCCTCCAATAACATTTCCATACGTACTTCCTTATGCTCAAGGTCGTTGTTTCGAAACTCGCAGGCGTTAAACTCTATCAGCGTAAATTGTCACGTTTAAGAAACGCCGCCGCGCTATTTGCTGTACGCTAGATTTTCACCCTTTACAATGCTATCCTCATAACCGCCGTACCGCCAACCCTTGCCGCTTCGCTGAATCCGGCTCTTTCATACAAATGGATTGGCCCGGTGAAGTCATATAATGGGTCATTCTCTTGTATCTTGGCATATCCTTCCACAAACGCATATCCTTTTGCCCTGGCATCAGCCAATACGTGCTCCAGCAGCGCCAGTGCGACGCCTTTCCCCCGGTATACGGGCGTGACGGTAAAACAGACAACCGCCATCGTCTTGCCACGCGCGTTTTGCCGGGCGAAGACGGGTATGAAATTAAAATCATTTTTTACGTAACATTCGATATTATCAGCATTACACCATCCGATGGGCTTATCCCCGTCAAACGCCATATAGCCGTGAATTTTTCCTTCGGCAAGCTGCTTCACGGCGTACCTGCGGAGAACCCCTTTGCAATCGTCTCCGAACTCACTCTCCATCTGCCGTAAGCTTGTCTGATCCATAATTGGCGCGTTGCAATAACACGGGCCGTTGGGGTTACAGTCCGAAAAAGCGCGGTTGTCAAAAAAATCGAGGTAGGCAGGCGTTAAGTCAGGGGTTAAAGGTTTTATTTCGATATTCATTTTGGGATTCCTCCACGCTAGTTTGATGATTGGGGCTGTTCCCGATAACCGCCGTTAGCCTTTCCAAAGCGGTAATCCCAGGGCCGCGGTTCAAATACCGGAATGCTCAATCGATTTTAGCTTATAATAATGCGCCGCTATATCTACCGCATTGTTACGCCAATCCTTGGCGCCGTCAACGCGAATGATGGGGCAAGAAAGAGTTTTGGCCCATTGATCGATTCTATTAAGTGGCCTTTTAGCTGCGAAGTCGGCAAATTTCAACTGCTGCTCATGCATATCGCCGCCTTTTCGGGCGCGGTCACCGTGCTGGTCAATTGTGCGCTGTTCAATCCGTTTCATGCATAACTCATGCGGTGCTGAAACATAAACGGCGAGTTCATAAAATTGCGGGATTATTTCACCAAAGTCCCCGGTAACGGCACAAAGAACAAACTTGCTATGTTTTTCCATATCAGAAAGCATCAGGTTTATGCACTCGTCATGTGGACGAGGTTTGGAATATGGAATTTCGGATTCCATAAACGCATAATCTTCTATATCCATACATTTGAAATCCAAAGCACGCGCAAGTTCTCGCCCAAGTGTAGATTTGCCGCTTCCATTTGCCCCAAAAATAATGATACCGCGAGGGCTGCTCATTTCGCCGCCCCCCATTCCGCTTTAAATTGCTTTATTGACTGATGGCGCTCATTACGTTCGACACCGACAGCTTTCTTCGCCACTTTAAACAATACCTCGTTCAATTTCCAGTTATCAATTCGCCTATCCCGCCCGTCGCCAAACAGAGCGAACGCGGTTGCGCCCATTATATAAACACAAGACACCTCATCAATTGACTCGCCGTCTACATATTGCTCCGGCGGATACCATTCACAATCAGTGTCCCAAATGCCGGACATCCCTTCATACCAACCTTTTGAGTAAAAATCTATATCACAGATAACAGCTTTTTCATTCCTAACATCCCACAAAATATGATCGTCATAAAAATCGAGCGCACAATAATCTTTTTCAACCATATATTCATGGAAGTTTAAGATTTCATCAAAAATTTTGAGATGTTTTTCCAATGGCAGGTTTTTAAACTCCTGGCCGCCATCCGGCGTCCACATATGGACAGCATCCACCCAATCAAATACCACAGCATACCCGTACCCAAAATCCTCAGCTTTTATCAGCTTGATCAAATTTGGATGCGCTAAATCTTGATACGCGGGGACAGCACGCTTTAACCGTTCAATTGCGTTTTCGGCAGTGCCAGTATAGTTCTCAGCCGGCGCTCCTGCGTACTTAATGAAATATTTGTTGTCTCCGTCCGTCACGCCGAAGCAAATATTACCGGAGCCTTGATTGTCAAAAACCTTGAATACTTTCCCATACTTACTGAGAAATGAAAAATCGAATGGCGCTTTAAGCTTGTATGGCACGCCGTCTGCCCATTGAATGTAGAAGTCTTTAAGATACCACGCTGGCACAGGGTTCCGCATATTATCAAACCATTTCAAAACATCCCGCGCTTGCTTCATCATGGTGTCAATGTCAGAAGGACCGTACGGAACCGCCCAATATATTGAGGACAGCGTATTGCTGGCGATATAAAAAGCCAGCAGTTTGAAAAACTCAATCGGCGGTTCACCGCCAAAATATCCCCGTAATTGCCCGGTCGCGAAGTGGGGGCTTGTTGCCGCGCTCCATACAATACGGTTAAATTCCTCCCAGGGATCGCCAAAGTCGTAACGGTCAAAGTCGATTATTTTCAACTCGCCGTTTTCCAGCATCATGTTCCCCACATGGTAATCGCCATGTTGAAAACACTGCGGACGGTTTTTCAGAAGATATCGGTTCCGCTCTATATAGGCAAGGACGTGTTCGTCACCTTCAAATCTCAAACCGCACTCGCGGTATTTTTTAATTTTTATATCAGTTTTACGGTTGAAACGGGGCTCCCATTCCTCTTGCGTGTCCGGCGCGGGGATGGTGTGCAGTTTCCGCGCAATCTCGCCAGACTTTAACCCTAAAACATATTGTTCAGTTTCAGTCAGCATGGGCAGCGTTGTTTCCAAATCTGCGCCATCTATCCAGCATTGGATTGAATAAACGCCTTCACCGCAAACGCCAAATTCGATAGGGCTGCACATGGGTATGCCCAGCGCGTCTGCCTGAACATGCATCCCGAACAGCGATTCACGCACTTTATACCGTGAAATCGGCGTTATGCGAAGCAGATACTTAGACCCGTCCGTAGTGGCCGCACAATATTTTTTATCCTCCGACCAGCCTTTGAGGATTGGCTCTTGCGAGATGATATTATCGAATACTTGCCCACTCATGCGATACCTCAATTCTTTTCCTTTAGCGGCGGTATCTCACTTTACCGCCATCACCATTACCAAACATGGGTTCCACTCATCCCAAAGTGCAGGATATACCTCGAATTTACGGAACCCCATGCTTTCATAAAACAATCGGGTACGGTCATATTCTTCATAATGCCCTGCGTCCACCGTTTTTACTTGTAAAAACTCATACCGCTCCCGCCGGCAGTAATCATATAGGGCGTTAAAAAGCATACGCCCGGCGCCCCGACGATGAAATTGTGGAAGGACGCCCATTACATGCAGTTCCGCTGTGCAGCCGCTTGTATTGGAAAATGTAATAAACCCAATTGGCTCTCCATTCTCCATATATGCCCAAAAAGGCTGTCCGGCGCTGTCGCTGATGTACTTTTGCGTATTCTCGGGAACCCCAAACCAATCAGGCAAAGCCATTAAAATTTTCTCCGCGATGTTCATCTTTTGCTCCGCGTCATATATTTGGACAACCGGGTTATTGTTTCGCAAAGGGGGATTACTGCCGTGCGCGCGTAACATTCCCATGCCCTTTAAAAACAATAGATTCAGAATTGCGCCATTGCCCTTCCACCAAATCTTGCTTACAGCCCATTCTTCCGGATAATCAGACCAACGCCAGGGGATATCCCAAGAACCGTCGTCAAGCTGTGTCCTTATGATAAAATCACATTCATAACCCGCTGTTTCTTCGTTATCGGAATAGAAGGCGCACCCAGTCCCATTAATAAACTGAGACGGCTTACAAACATAGCCGGTTTCCCATTCGGCGGTGTTATGGGTTATGCTTTGCTTAACCTGCCGTTTCAGTTTCTCTTTCAATGCGGGAATGTCGAAAACATCAGTAACCCCCGCTTCTTCAGCATACTCCATCAATCGGATGTAACAGGTCGCCGTATGCATATCGGCCAGTAGCTCCCCTGCCATGTATGAACCATATGCCTCCTTTGCGATGCGCCGCCCTAACCGGAACAAATCGCTGCCAGGTTTGGCAAAGCGCAGTATGAACCCGGCCAGACAGGCGGTTGGGTTATAGTCGCTGTTGCTGGCGCTGTCGCTTTCTGTATGCCACCAAGGGGCATGAGGATAATTATTATTGCTTTTCACTGTGTTATGCCAAAGCCGCCCCGAGAAATCCTTACCGCCGGCAAGGTATCTCAGAATTCCTTGGATAATCGGATGATTAACATCAGTGAAGCCTATTTCACGCAATATTTCCGTTGCTGTCCATGTCTGAATAGGTGCGGAGTTCGGATTCCAAGCGTCCGCTTCCAAAGCGTGGCCGAAACCGCCGTCCGCGTTTTGATAAGAGGACAGCGCGTTTAGTACCGCTTCGAGGCTGCCTTGTTCAAAATGGTACTGAAAGCGCGCAATGTCCAGCGGGCGGGCACTGCGGTAGAGAAACGCGCGGGCACGGGCATATGTTGAATCATTCATCTGTGTTCAACACAATCCTTTCATAACGTAATCCTTCAAGAGAGAAAAGTCTTTAATTACCATAGCGCCTGTTTTTTGAAGGCGTTGCCTGCTATTGTGGCCGCCGCACACCAAAATACACCGGCAGCCCAGTTCAACGGCGACTTGGTAATCGTGAATGGTATCGCCTATCACACATATATTACCGGAACTAATCTGCCGCTCTGATATCCACGACTTGGCCAGTTCGGTTTTGGATTTGGCAAATATATCGCTCAGGCCCAGGATAGCGTCAAAAAATGGCATCAGCCCGAGAGCGTGCGTTTGCTCCAACAGTAAATCACGTTGTGAAGCTGATAGCAAGACCTGGGTGCATCCTGCCGATTTGAAAGACTGAAGAAGCTCTAAAACGCCCTGGCGAAGGTTGGCCTGTTAACTGGCCGGCTGATATAGTGAGATGTATTCCGGCGCGAGTATTTCAGTGAACGATTCTTTTTCCAGGTCAAACCCGGCCCGTTCATATAATTGGATGATGGGGAAAGCAAAAATGTCTATGTATTTTTCCAAGGTGATTGTAGGCAGGCCGCGCCGGTCCAGCATCGAATTTATCGCCGTTATACAGGTATTCACATCATCAAGGATTGTCCCATTGTAATCCCAAAATATGACGTGATTGTATGCGGGTTTTAGCTCCATACCCTGCCCCCGATTCCCGGCGCTAAGCCGACGCTGCGGTTCTGTCAACCATTCCCGCTGTGTTAATAAAATATCTGTACCATCATATCAAATTTCGGTTAGGCAAGCTACCTAAAAAATGTTATAATCTCCGTAGCCAAGGATAATTTCGCTGAGGAAAAAGCGGCGCTTGAACGGTTGGTGGCGCCCAAATTTCCTCGCTTACTTTTGCGGGGCGGGATTTAAGCCGGTACGAAATTGAGCGGATACACGAAAGCTTTAAGATAGGCTGTTCGGATGCTCTGCGGCCGGCTGGGATTCAAAGAAAGGCTTGAGGCGTATATGAAAAGCAAGGAACTTACCTACATGGCGATTCTTTTTTCTGCTGTTTTGTTTATGGCAACATTTCTTACCGCGTGCGTTCATGGCGTTGGACGAGCGGCTGCCGATAACCATGAGGCTCCATCTGTCGCGCAGACTTATTCATTAGAAAACCCTACAGATAAGCAAAAACTTGAGAAGCTGCTCTCGGTTACCCTGTATGGCGATGGGACGGCAACACTCGCTACGCCGCCGATAAGCAGCTATCTTCTGCCGCAATGCTCCTACGCCGTTGCGGACGGTGAATTACAGATCCATGCCGTTCTCGAAAACGAAACCGCAGAAGCGGCTTACGGCGTAAAAAACGGCGATATTATCGCAAGGTTTGAAATGGCGGATAACAATTCGCTTGTGTTTATATCATCCACTGTGCCGTTGTTCGCTGACGACGGTGCGAGATATGTATGCCGCAATCTGTATCCGTACAGCGATGGGACGCTGAATACGCTGGGGCGGGGTCAACAGATGCATGGGACAAAGGGGAGCCGGTTCCGATTCTGGCAAACACATTCGCGGTTACTGACAATGGCCGGGATTACGTTTACGAAGTCTACGCGAAATGGCCGGAAGGCGATTCCTGGTATGTGTTCCGATTGAACAGCGCGATGAGGCAAAAACAGTCAGGAGAGTCGGAACCGGGCGGCGTGACGAGGGTAATGACGCTTGACGACGTTCGCGCAATAGCGCAACAGGCCGGCCCGGATCTAACATACAGCGATTTGCGTGATTTTTTTGGTACGGATGTTGGAAGCGGGCTATTCATCATGAACTATGATATAGAGGGCGGGGATTACCATCTGATGGTCGGATCGGCTTCTACGGATATGAATACGCCTGTTTGGTATGCATATCTTGGAAGAACCGGGAACGCCCCTGATGTTAATAAGGATATTGACATCCGGTATTATGATGTAGATAAATATTTGGCGGACGGGATCCATGAGCTTGTGCGCCCGCTGCCGGAGGGGAATACGCAGCCAACACCCCAGCCTGCGCATGAACCGTGGATGTCCTCATGGTCGCCGCTTTCCAGCCTGCCCGCTGATTTGTCTATGGAACAGGCAATCGGCAACGGCATGGCCGTCGTCGGTTATTAGCAAACCTGCAACCAGGAACAGGTCGACAGATTCTATTCCGATGCCGCGTCAGGCGGCTCAGCGTTTATGCGTGTCGCGCAGCCTACGATTGAGGGCGATATTGTTATTACGGATTACCAGTATAACGGCGATTTGTTCACGGTCACACATGACAGCACCCGCGACGAATTCTCTGCTGAAAACGATCGGGTTATTACAACGCGGACATAGAAATATCTTGTCCCCACTACTGATCCACATCAGAAAGTGCCATCCGTCCAATATTATTTGAGCAATAACCAAAACATATATAAAGTGCCAGGTAACGAGTCTGAGTTAATAGTCGATATATGGCAGGTTCCGCCGCCGTCAACAGCCACCCCTGCGAATTGAGGTGATAGTTTGAGTTTCCAGTCATTTTTAGCAAGCGATTTGCCATTGGCCGAGGTAGAAAACCCCCACATCAAGCTGCTATCCGTAAACGAGGCCATAGAGATGGGCGTCGCATTGCCAGGGTTGGTACTTAATTCAAAGGAGATCGACCATAATCAGCCCGGCGTTATCCTTTGGGCTGATAGCGAGGAAAGCTTAGGCAATATTACGATACACCACACAGAAAAAACATATCTTGGCCGTGACGATTCGCGGCTCGATACCGAACTGCAATACTTTTCAACCTTGGAATGGAGATACACATATGAACGGGCAGAAACACTCATTGCCTATATCCGCGAGCATCTACAAAACGCAAGCGCGGTTGAGGTTTGGAATCTGTGGGTTGGGTATGAAGAAACCGTACCGAACACCAGGAAACATCGGGTTTGCGTCCTGGAACTCTCGGCTATGGATCTGGAAAAAATGTATAACCTCAAGAATCAGATTGGTTGGCAGCAATATGACTGCTTAATGGTGACGCGCGGGCAATCTTGACGCTGATGTCTGGATTTCCGTGACTATGCGCGAAAGGGGAATAATACTCATGCAGGCCAATCTCGTAGATCGAATAATCCTGCTTGAACGCGAACAATGGCAGGATTATTGTTTGGCATATCACTATACATCCCATTATTTCCATGATGTTGAAATTGTCCGCTCAGGAGATGATTTTCAGGTATCTTTCATAAAAAAGCCGTTCGATACCCCTTATGAGCATAGGCCGGACGAAACCGACAAGCTATTTCAGCCTTGGTGGGACTGCGCAAAAGCTTGGGGCATTGTTGAGGACGGGAGATTGATCGCTGTAATAGAGACTGCTACGGAAGCATATAGCAATCGGCTCCGTGTGACAGAATTATGGATTGACCACGCTTATCGAAGGCAAGGCATCGGCACGGCGCTGATGGATATTGCTGTGGCGCGGGCGCGGGCAGAAAAGCGCCGGGCATTGATGCTGGAAACTCAATCCCGCAACGAAAAAGCGATTGCCTTTTACTTGTCATATGGCTTGACGTTAATCGGGTTTAATACTTGCGAGTACAGCAATAACGATATTGCGCGCAGAGAAATCCGGATGGAAATGGGGATGTTGTTTGAATACGACAATTGAACGCTTGCCCATCTATGTCCGTGAAGCCAACCCCCATGATTATCCCGCTATCTGCCAATTAATGAAAAACGAATTGGGCTATTCTAACTTACACGAGGCAAAAGCCTTGGAACGGTTGGAGCAGTTTAGGCAAAACAGAGAGCGGGCTACGTTTGTTGCGGTTATGGATGATGAAATTGCTGGATTTATAGGCGTTACAAAAAGCATGGCTTACACTGACGACGGGTATTACATGGAAATTGCCGCTTTAGCCGTGTCTGCAATAACGCGGCGTTTAGGCGTAGGAACGGCGCTTCTCAAAAAAACAGAGGAATGGGCGCGTTTGAGTGGTATTTATGAGATTGGGCTTCACAGCAATATGAGACGCATAGAAGCCCATCTCTTCTATGAAAAGAATGGATATACGAAAAAAAGTTACTGGTTTTATAAAAATCTGTCGGAATAACTGGAGTTTGTAAATGTGAATTACATGAAGCAAGCAGGACAGGACTTTCCAAACCGCTTTTCCGTATAGGAACTGGGCATACAGGCTTTACAAAAGCTCCATTTTGGATTTCAGCTTGGCTTTGTCGGGGTTCGTGTAGAGCAACGTAGTATTGACGTTGGAATGGCCGGCCTGATTGGCGACTTCATGAATGCTTAACCCTTTTTCAATCGCGTTGGTGCAAAAAAAATGGCGAAGCTGGTGCGGCGTTATCTTTGGGTTGTGGCGCTTAAAGATACGGTTGACCACTGTCCGATTCAAATTTTCGTTTTTAATGCTTACAAACAAAAATTTGGATGATGCGGCCTTACTGAGCCGGCTACGGACTTTTATGTACTCCCGCAAGGCATTGACAGTTTTCGTGTTCATTAGGACGAACCTTTGCTTGTCGCCTTTTCCGTTTCGGATGATGCACTCACCCGTCTGCAGGTCGAAATCGTCCAGCCGTATGGAAAGGGCTTCGGATATCCGCGCACCGGTATACGCAAGAAAAACGACAATCGCATAATTGCGCTTGTTGTTGCTCTCAAGCACTTTTTGCATGAACTGCCTTACTTCCAGTTCTGTAACTTTTGTAGGGGATGCGTATTCTGCTTGCACTTTGTGCATATCCGTTTTCTGCACAACCATATCATTCTGGATGCCTGACGAGATCAGAAAGTCATTATAGCTGCGCAGGCTGCTAATCTTGTGGTTTATGGTCTTGGCATTGTTTAATTTTACATTCATCAGGTAGGTTATGTAATCAAGTACGTTTTGCCGGTATAGCGCCGTGCATCCAATGCCATATGATTCTTCAAACCATTTGAGATACTGGTTTATATCCAAAACATACCCTTTAAGTGTGTTCGCGCTTTTGCCATTATCTTTGAGGAAAGATGAAAACATGCCGGCTTGAACCATCGTTCGCAACAGCTCCTTTTCTGTAAATAAATTGTGTTGCATTTAATTCAGTAGTGGTTATAGTAAATTGTGTTGCATTGTGCGGTCTGATTATACCATTTGACATGTATTGATGCAACACAATCGTTCTTGTGTTGCATTTTCACGGAATAGAAACGAGGCGAATAAATTGTTAGGCACATTGTAGGATACAGTGACATTCCAGGCATTCCTTTTCGGGCGAATTCATTTTCGCTCAAACCTGTTGAATTGTAGCCTTTATTCTGCGGACGCCAGAGGACGAGCTTTCTTCTTTCAGAATCTTGAAAGAGCCAAGCTCCTGGGTGTTTGAAGCGTGTGGGCCGCCGCATATTTCACTGGAGTAGCCGTTAATCGAATATACCTTCACTCTATCTCCGTATTTTTGTTCAAAAATGCCTATCGCTCCAGATGATTTTGCCTCGTTTACGGTCATCTCCTGACATTCAACCGGAATATTCTTTAAGATAGCGTCATTGACGATCCGCGAAACTTTTGTCAATTCGTTCTCCGTGAGCTTCCTACCAAAGGAAAAGTCAAAACGGAGGCGCTCGGGCGTTATATTGCTGCCCTTTTGGTATACACCGTCACCCAATACTTGACGAAGGGCGGCGTTCAATAGATGGGTAGCCGTGTGCAATTTAGTTGTCATTTCGCTTTGGTCAGCCAAGCCGCCTTTGAATTTCCCTTCCGCGCTGGTTCTGGACTTTTCTTGATGTTCAAGGTATTTTTGCTTAAAACCGTCAATATCTACAATAATACCTTTTTCGATCGCAAGTTCTTCCGTAAATTCAATCGGAAACCCATAGGTGTCATACAGCCTGAACGCTAATTCACCGGATAAACACTCGCCAGCGGGGACATTTTTGAAAATCTGTTCGGCCTTCTTCATCCCCTTGTCCAAGGTTGAAGCAAATAACGCATACTCCCTGTCAATTTGTTCATGTATAAAACCGCTGTTTACGGCCAGTTCGGGATAGACCGGCGCGTTTATCCCAATGATCGCCTCCACGATTTCAGGTAAAATGTAACTTTCAATTTCCAGCTTTTTAATATGCCGGATGCTTCTCCTGATGAGCCGCCGGACGATATATCCCTGCTCTGTGTTTGAAGGGACAATCATTTTGTTGTCACCGATGACAAATACAGCGGCCCTCATATGGTCAACAATAATACGGAAACTCCGTTTGGTTTTATCCGAATAAGCCACGCCCGTCAACGCTTCAATTTTTGTAATGATAGGCTGAAACATATCTGTTTCATAATTGCTTGGAAAACGGTTAAAGACGGCGAGAACGCGTTCTAAGCTCATGCCTGTATCCACGTTCTTTTGAACAAGGGCGTGAAAATGCCCGCCGTTGTCTTTGTTAAACTGCATGAATACGTTATTCCATACCTCAACAAAACGCCCGCAGCCGCATAGCGGGCCGCAGCCATCACCGCAGGGGGGCTTACCTGTATCATAGAAAATCTCAGTGTCCGGGCCGCACGGTCCGGTCTTTCCGGCAGGCCCCCACCAATTCTCTTTCATCCCGCCGTAGAATATCTGGCTATCCTGAAGACCGGCATCCTTCCAACAATCATAGGCTTGGGTATCCTTCGGGATTTCTTCATACCCTCCGAAAACAGTGACGGCCAGCTTTTCTACGGGAACGCCTAACACCGAGGTCAGAAAATCAAAACTCATACCAATGGATTCGTTCTTAAAATAATCACCAAGTGACCAGTTACCAAGCATTTCAAAGTAGGTATGATGAAAATCATCGCCTACCTCGTCGATATCATCGGTTCGCAGACACTTCTGCACGTTGACAAGGCGTTTCCCCTGGGGGTGCCGCTCCCCCATCAAATAAGGGACAAGCGGGTGCATGCCCGCTGTTGTAAAAAGGACGCTTGGATCGTTATCCGGGAGTATTGAGGCCGACGGAATTTCTTTGTGGCCTTTCCCAATAAAATAATTGATAAAGGTATCGCGCATTTCCTGTGCGTTCATAATGCATTCCCCTTTCAAATAAAAATGCCCCAAGCCGAAAAATCGACTTAGGGCGAACATTTTGTCCGTGTTACCACCTAAATTCGGAGGGAACCCTCCGCGCTCCGCCAACACAGTTTATAAAGCCTATGTTGTTTTCCCTTTGTACGGCGGAAAGATTTCCGTTGAAGTCTACTTGGATATAATCCGTTCGATTCACAGCTCCGAGATGGCTTCTGTATTGCTTATGTGAAGATTCGCACCAGCCATCTTCTCTCTGGGACACTAGCAAGACATACTCTTTCTCATCATAGCCTTTAAATATTCAGTTTTTATTATTCTATCACGCCCGCACGAAAATACAAGGGTATTTTTTTCCACCGTTTTAGCGGCTTATACCCATATAGCTCGCGAATAACGCTCTGTCCGCGCAAATCTTCTGCGCATATCATCTTTACCAGCGGCCACGCGCCTTTTCTTCAGTCAACTCATGAATTTTGGTTTCCAAAAGTGGGTTCCCGCTCGTACCACTTAGCCTGTGCCGCCCACATATCAGCATATTTGCCGGGACGCGCCAGCAATTCTTTATGTGTCCCCATATCCACGATCTGTCCACCCGTTCACACAGAATTTTAAAAACACTGAAAGTCAACGATATATAATTTTTCGTACGGTTTCATACGACAGGTTGTATTCCTCGCAGAGGTCGTCTAAGGTTGTTTTATGGCCAAAGTATTTTTGCCTTATTTCTTCATTTCTCTGTTCGTAGAAGCGCCGCGCCCCATTGTCAACTCCCCATTTTTTTCGGGCCTTGTCGGAAGGGACATAGAGAATTTCGCCCGGCGCATATTTTTGGAGTTCTTTCAACAAATCGTCGGGCAGAATCTCCGAAGCGTTTCGATACTTCATGCGCTCCC
>JGI20166J26741_11442140_pt1 | contig 13623 bp, 7 predicted proteins | sample TergutCu122P5_FD_26741 | JGI IMG/M metagenome (IMG submission 26741)
GGTACTGTGCACACCAACAGCAGTGTGTATATGTACAGTACTGTGCAGACCAACAGCAGTGTGTGTACGGTACTGTGCAGATCAACAGCAGTGTGTATATATGGTACTGTGCAGACCAACAGCAGTGTGTGTACGGTACAGTGCAGATCAACAGCAGTGTGTATATATGGTACTGTGCATACCAACAGCAGTGTGTGTATACGGTACTGTGCAGACCAACAGCAGTGTGTGTATACGGTACTGTGCAGACCAACAGCAGTGTGTATATACGGTACTGTGCAGACCAACAGCAGTGTGTATATATACGGTACTGTGCAGACCAACAGCAGTGTGTATATATGGTACAGTGCAGACCAACAGCAGTGTGTGTATACGGTACAGTGCAGACCAACAGCAGTGTGTATATACGGTACTGTGCAGACCAACAGCAGTGTGTGTATACGGTACTGTGCAGACCAACAGCAGTGTGTGTATACGGTACTGGGCAGACCAACAGCAGTGTGTATATATACGGTACTGTGCAGACCAACAGCAGTGTGTGTATATGGTACTGTGCAGACCAACAGCAAAGTGTGTATACGGTACTGTGCAGACCAACAGCAGTGTGTATATATACGGTACTGTGCAGACCAACAGCAGTGTGTATATATACGGTACTGTGCAGACCAACAGCAGTGTGTATATATATGGTACTGTGCAGACCAACAGCAGTGTATATATACAGTACTATGCAGACCAACAGCAGTGTGTGTATACAGTACAGTGCAGACCAGCAGCATTCTGTGTATATGGTACTGTGCAGACCAACAGCAGTGTGTGTGTGTATGGTACTGTGCAGACCAGTGGTTGTGTGTATATATGATACAATGCAGACCAACGGCAGTGTGTGTATATGGTACTGTGCAGACCAACAGCAGTGTGTGTGTACGGTACTGTGCAGACCAACAGCAGTGTGTGTATATATGATACAGTGCAGACCAAAAGCAGTGTGTATATATGGTACTGTGCAGACCAAAGGTTGTATGTATACAGTAGAGTGCATACCAGCAGCAGTGTGTGTTTACAGTACAGTGCAAACCAACAGTAGTGTGTATATATGGTACTATGCAGACCAACAGTTGTGTATATATACGGAACAGTGCAGACCAGCAGCAGTGTGTGTATATGGTACTGTGCAGACCAATGGTTATGTGTATATACGGTACAGTGCAGATCAGTGGCAGTGTGTATATACGGTACAGTGCCGACCAACAGCAGTGTGTATATACGGTACTGTGCAGGCCAACAGCAGTGTGTGTATATGGTATTGTGCAGACCAACGGTTGTGTGTATATACGGTACAGTGCCGACCAACAGCAGTGTGTATATACGGTACTGTGCAGACCAACAGCAGTGTGTATATGGTACTGTGCAGACCAACGGTTGTGTATATACGGTACAGTGCAGACCAACGGCAGTGTGTATATACGGTACAGTGCAGACCAACGGTTGTGTGTGTATATGGTACAGTGCAGATCAATGGCAGTGTGTATATATGGTACAGTGCAGACCTACAGCAGTGTGTGCATATGGTACTGTGCAGACCAACAGCTGTGTGTATATACGGTACTGTGCAGACCAACGGCACAGTGTGTACACGGTAGTGTGCAGACCAACAGTAGTGTGTGTGTGTGTGTGTGTATATACACACACACAATACAGTGCAGACCAACTGAATTGTGTATATACAGTACTGTGCAGACCAGCGTCACTGTGTGTATGCAGTACAGTGCAGACCAACGGTAGTGTGTTTATGTACAGTACAGTGCAGACCAACTGCATTGTATATATACAGTGCTGTGTATACGGTACAGTGCAGACCAACATTAGTATGTATATATGCAGTACAGTGCAGACCAACTGCATTGTATATATATGGTGCTGTGCAGACCAACAGCACTGTGTGTATACGGTACTGTGCAGACCAACGGTAGTGTGTATATATACAGTACAGTCCAACTGCATTGTATATATATGGTACAGTGCAGACCAACAGCAGTGTTTGTTTATTGCTCAGAGTGTATTTAGACTGCACATTGAGTAGAGTGGAATATTCTTGATTTCAAACTTTCGCCATGTCCTGGATGTTGTATGGTTTCTTTTGGGTGATTCCCCGGCGTCTGAATTTTATATGCCGACGTTTAGGAACACACTGTCTGTTCCATCTTCATAGGCAGGTAGGTGCATGTAGATGTGGAATAGGCTGAATCTATAAGGTAGAGCAGTTAAATGCCACAGTAGTAAGGCGGAATGACTGTACCCTGTATGTAATGAAATACATGTGGTTATTCAAGGGGTCAAGAGATTCCTTCAGTTTTCAACCGTAATGTTGTGAGAACCCACATCTCTCTCAGATCCATATTCATATTACCTTTCCATTTATGCCAGCTACCAGGCTGTTCAACCATCTCTGGCCACAAAGCACTTCAATGTTCCTTGCATTTTCTATTTCCACCGTGATTGATCATTCCTGGCAGTATTTGAGCATTGCAAATTCTGCAGCTCCATATGTAGCTGTCTTCATTGTGTTCTTGTCTCACTTGCTATGTGTTCTCCTGTAAACAGTGATGTAATTCATTTTCTTTCTGTAAGGTGTTTTCCTTCAGTGGCATATTCAGATGATATTTGAGGTTTTCATAGCAGTTAAGATTCATATAAGTGTCTTTATAGTGCAGTTGGAATCATTGTGTTGCTTTAAAACACTGGTTCCCATCTAGCATTATATTTAACCCAGAAGACTAAGTTGTGGATTTTGCTTTCAGTGGGATGTGTTAAATTGTTAGCAGATAATTTTCTAGAGTCTGTGCAACAAATGAAGTGCTTAATTTAGGCCCCAAACTGTTGTCAGAATTCCATTCATTCACAGTTTCTGTGTATTTGCCTTCCATTATTTACAGTTTTTAGCCAGGTATCTGTTAACCAAAGATGCCAATATTTATGCATAATTTGATGGCAGGTGTGGTTGAAAGTTTATTTTCTGAGATGTGACTACGTTTTTTGGCAGTGCATTCACTGAAAACCGTAATAAATGTGATGTCCAAGTGGAAAAGGCAGACAACTTACATTCCTTGGAGACCAAATATAATGGTTTGAGTATGAATATTGGCATAATTTTTTGCCACTGAACATCGTATATACTGTAAAACAGCTAATGTTTTAGGCTGAAGCCAAGTCTTCTTCATTCCCTCACTTTGACCCACAAAGGCTGGTCTGTGTTTGGGTGTGTCACCTCTTAATCAGGAGGGAGGATCACAGTGGTGTCCAAAAGTGTCTGTTGCACAAGCACAGGCAAGTTGAAAGGTGCGGAGCAACTGGGTTATGGCAGGCATCCAGTCCTAGTCAGGATACCCTGTTGGTTTTGAAAGCTGTAAGGGCCCCTGTCATCACTGCAGGATAGCTGGCCGCAGAAAAGTGTGGTTATTGTGAGATATTAAGGGGCTGAGCTCAGCATGCAAGGATGTGCCCTTTGCATGAACCAAAACTGCTGCTTAGCTTGTACTGAGAGCAGGGTAGGTTGCCAGTGGAACAGAGTTACATTCTCTGACACGTCTGCATTTAGCTCAGCAAATAATGTGTTAGTTTTGGTTCATGGACCATGGGGAGAATCTTAATTCTTAGTATGCCTCAAATTTTATATACAGTAATTGTGTGACCATTGGGGATGAAGGGCCTGGAAAACTGAATTGTAGAAGGGAACCCAGATGACCTTCGATATATTTACATTTGAGGAATGTATGGATGCCTTCTCTAAGAATGCTTTGTCTTAATAGAGTAATCCATGTTCACTGAGACCACTTGTCCATTCATGATGGTGTGTTGCAAGAATTCCTTGAATGCAGCTGATGCCAGACTTCTTAACTGGCCACCACAAGTTCCTGATATGAACTCCATTGGGAGTATGTGCAGTAGGGTAAAGAAGCTGTGCAGGAGAATTGCTTTTCCTTCCTCTGAGAGATGGTGATGTCCTCCTTGGACCCTTGGGTTAGATGCTTGGATGTAGATGTGTCATCTGACCAGTATGTTTTGCTCAGGGTTGGGTCCCTTCAGAGAAATGAACTGCAGTTCAGGCTTTGACTCAGGACATACTAACCTGCTGAAAGGTGGTGAACATTGTGCACCACCAAGAACTTGCAAAGTAATGGTGGCCATTAACAGCCCTAACTGAGTATACCTTGCATATAATTCTGGTTCCAAAGAGTTCAAGGTGTCAGACGTTGGAAACAGCTCTTTTAAAGGCATATTTGCTAATTCATACTTTGTATAAGTGATATCGTTTGAGACAGAAGATGCTTGTAATGTTTTTGTTAACCGTTGTCTGACATTGCATGTACGTTCATATGTGGACCTTTTAAATCAAAGTGCCAATAAAATGTTGTGCAAAGAATCAAATATCTGCTTTCCTTGCCCTTCTAGCCTTGCCATTCTGCACAAGTAGCTTCTTGCAATGTAACTATGCAGTTTAAGTCAGTATTTTTGTGAATCCAACAAGCAAAAAAAAAAAAATGAATTCATACCAATGTCAGGAGACTGAACTAGCATATCAGATATCTAGGAAGTGCTAGACTTGTGTGTTGTCCATTCAGCTGTAAGTGCAAATAGAAGTTGAATTCTGCGCACTTTCCTGCGGAACCTAGTCATCTCAGAAATTTGGTGAACATCAATTCATGTTTATCTTCTGAATAGGCACAAGTAATGGTGTCTGGTTTGTAGATGTCTTGCGTAAGTAATAGTAATGAGTGGAAGGTAGAGGGAAGCCACATACAGACAAACGCAGAAATTATGAGTGATGACGAGGATTTTACACTTCACTGCACTTGTCATTGATTTTTGTTGTGCTGAGCGCTCATGCATAGTGTTCATGGATGTGGCATCTGGAATACTGATTTTTAGGGCTGTGAATGCAGTATAAAGGGGTTGTGTGGTGTGGTTCCTAGTCTTGTTCCAATGCATTTTGGTTTTGGGAATGGCTGCATATGTCACTGTTTTCTGCATGATTTTGTGTGAAAGGGTGGCAAGGTCTCTAACATTTTGCCAAATTATCATTGCATCTTCCAGGGAAGAGCTTTATAGAGGCTTGGGGTGCTGAAGCTTCTGCTTGAGGGTTGGTCCTGTGTGTGGTCATTTGGTTGAAATGTATGTGTCATGTTCCTTGTAATAAGGTTGGGTGTTGTGTTTCAGACAAGAAACTTCCAGGGAAGTCAAAAGATGAGCAGATGGCTGAAAAGAAACAAGAGCTGGAGAAGAGGCTTCAGGATGTCACCGGACAGCTTGGATCAGCAAAGAAGCCTCCAAAGAAGGGTGAGCATTTGAAACTCTACATGTGCAGTGTACCACATGCTAGATGTGATGGGTGTCTGCAAGGGGTGGGATAATTTGTCCATCACCTTTTTTAAATGTTGTGAGTGAAAAAATAATAAAAGATTTTTTTCCCCCTGGTTGACCAATAAATATCTGGCCGATGCCCTGCCAGCACTGTGTCAAATGAATATATTGGGAGGCTGAAAAGTTGGTTATGGGAGCAAGACAAAGCTTCACAGTGTTAATGACCTGTATAAAGTTGAATAGAAACGCACCATTGGTACAGCAAAGACTGAAAATGTTGCCCTCCAGACCGAATGCATTATGTATACCTGTGGAACATTTTGTTAACCGTCTGGAGTTTTTGTTGAAATATCACCGTGGATGTTGGCTGATCCAGAGTGTGGGGATGTATGCTAAATGTTACCACAAATAGAACTCGCATGGTGTTAGGGGAATGTGGGGGCCACATACCACAGAGGGATTTCACGAATAAGTCATGTATTTTCTGCACTCCTGTACTGTTGGTGCTGGGAATTTACCCCTCCATGCAAGGAAAATAGGCCTGATCAGGGAAAACACTAGCTGTAGATCAACATCTCCAGTGGGTACTGACTGAAGAAACCAGTTACAAAAATGTATTCTAGCAACCATGTGATGATTTTGCAGAAGTGTGAACTGACAGTGCCTTACCTTGTCATCAAAGTCGTAACAGTTTTGTGGCCCTTTGTGAACATGTTTTGAAACACTTCCTTCCTGAGCTAGTCACTCAAGAGATTCTCTTGGTGCAGTTTCAAGCCTAGCACCAGTATCATCCCATTTCCTGGCTGTCAGCGCAGTTTGTTACCTGTCTGGCTCTGTCTATCAGTGATGCTGTTGTTTTCAGCTTATCAGCCCACTTGTGTGTACTTTGTTTGGTTGGAAGTGCCTCTGAAATTTTCTGGGACATTTTCCATCAGACTTTAGTCTCACTGAACATGTACACTGTTCAGCATTGTATGACTCCACCCATGCTGTCACACCACCGAATGGTCGTCTTGAGAACTGTGTGACAGAACGAAAGTGATGATCCATGGTGCAAGAATCTCATTGTCAACGGCTAGCAGTACACTAGCATGTTTCAAACACCATGAGAGGTTTTTGATAGAAGGATAATTAGCTGGATTCTGTGCCACCATGTTCCCCTGATTAGTACGTTGTGTGTATAATTGACGAAGTTTGAAAAATAAAGTGTATAAAAGAAATTCTCACACTCGAAGAACTAAGAAACTAGAACTGCTATGAAATTTCAACAATTTCCATAGGAAAACCAGTGGGTTTTATTTTACTTTGTAAAGATTATCATTATTGTGAATCTTTGTGTTGCTTCCTTAGCAGACTGTTAGGCTGTGAAAACATGGCGAACAGCCGTTAGCTGAGCATTGGTCTGGCTCTTATCGGTCAACCAGGAAATGTTTCACCCTTTGTTCATTGCTGTAGATGTAACTAAAATATGCAGACCCTGACTTCATGGCAAACTTGGTTAGTAGTGTGTGCTGCCTGCCATCATGTGAAACAGTTTCAAGTGAAGTATTGGTGCATGTTGGCAGATAACGTAATGTATCTATACCCTCCAGTTGGTCTGTGGGTAGTAATGTGTAAATTCTGATCATCTGTTAGTATGGAGGCAAGCCTTTTTGTATGTCATCTGATCAGTTTTGTTTATTGCAGAGGAGAGCAAGTCTGTGGATGTGGGTGGCACCTCTCGCCTCTCAGCCTCAAGTTCCAGCAGTTCAGACACTGACTCCAGCAGTTCCAGCCTCTCTAGCAGTTCTTCTGACTCGAGTGACTCAGAAGCAGGTTAGACATTTCCCACAACACTTTGTTCTGTGTGTTGAGTTGCCAAGTTGGATTCACTGCCCTGAGAGTGCCTGCTACATTTTTCATGTGTATTCTGTCACAAATAGTGAAATTGGCCCGTTCTCATATGGTGGCCCATACTTGCGTTGCATTTGCCATGTGGCAGGGTGAGTTGTTTACAGTATTATCACCAAATCATAAAATGTTGAATAACTTCTGGGGTGTGAAAATAAAGCTATAATCTTCTGTGAGATGTTATGCATTGAACATCAGGACCATCAGTCCTGGGGCACATTTTATTGCCATCAAGTTGGCACAAACACATGGTACAAAGATCAGGTCATAGTATTATACTTTTATGATTAATATAGCCAAGAGTGCAGAATGTGTTGTTTGGGGTCAGTCAGCCAGCTGTCGTGTTATCAAACTGGCTGAAAAATGCTGGTGGACGCTAGAGGAAGACGAGCTTATTCTTCACAAGAAAACCTTGGCAAGGAGCTGGACTCTACATAGCGCAGTATCAACAGTAGTGTATATGTGACATGCAGACAATGTGAATGGTGGCTGGACGACTTGATACTGCACCCATGTTATAGAGTCAAGCACTCGGACCTCCAGCAGTGCATGAGATTAAAAAACCTTTGTCCTACCTGCTGTTGTGGTGCAGTGTCAAGTCACGCATCTCTGGATGGGTCCACGCTCGTTACTGTATGATGATGGTATTGGCTTGCTGGCCTCCAAGCACATTGTTTGCACTCCCTGGCTGCTGTGTGTCTTGTTATGTCATGTTTTAATATTGCCAAGGAAGTGAAATGTGTGAAAACTGTTGCAGTGAAAAAGAAGAAATATGTATCATGAAAGACAGCAGAACATTCTTATGAAATAATGAAGCAAGATCAAACGAACGAGCGAGCGGATGATGAATGGAACAGTGTTGTGTTAGTGGAGAGGCAGGAAGCCCTTTTCTGAGGGCCAGGTTTTATTCCTTGTGGTATAATTGGGAAGGGATGAATTTTCAAGGAACACACAGTTTTACTTTGTGACCACTGACTGTACTTTTAGTATTCAATGTCTGTAGAATATAACAATCCTGGTAGTAAGACATGTGCGTGAGTGTGCAAGGCATCTGTCTTTTTGTGAATAACCCCCTAGCAAATAATGGGCATTGGTTGCCCAAACTGTACAAAATGGATGATGCATACTGTTTGTATGTATGTATGTATGTGCGTGTGTGTGTGTGCATGTGGCCTGTGTGGTTTGCTGAGGTTTTCTGATGCCATAAAAATAGTAATTTAAAATACAAATAAAATTCAAGCAGTTTGGAAGTTTATAGCTCTGGTCACTGATATACACAGTAGTGAGGAAAATTTTCACAAGTTTTGAGGTTAGTTTCTTTCCTGCAAGCTGGAGATGCTGTGTTTTAGTCCTGTTTTTTAATTATTATTATCGTTAATGTAAATATCAAAGCAGTTGTGAAAGGGAGAAACATAAAACTCAAGGTTTGGTGTAAATTCCGTGAAACCTGCTTGTACTGTGTTATTCAGACTTATTATATTTTTTATTTTAGTTTTCTTCTGTACTAAAAATGTGTGAGTGTTCCGTATCCTGATGCTGCGCTCGCACATGGCACGTGCATGCGGGCCAGCACTCTTCCTCTGCGCATTTAACGCACTGGTGATGTGATTGGTCAGCTCCCAGAGTTTTTTTCATCACATAAATTTGTATATAAATTATAATCTGTAAGCATGTGGCGTCATCCTGTTCTTTTTTGTAGTCGTGTTCCCGTCTGTACTTTTTTTTAATGAAATGAAACGTTGTACACAGTGAAAATAATTATATGAAATAAAAGATTATATAGAACCCATTGTACAAACTGGTTGTTGCTGCAAAACCCCCAAGGATCACATTCTGCACTCTGTATGTGTTAGTGATGTAGTCGGCACTGGTGCCTCACGTAAGCTGCTTACATGAGGTATCACGTGTGTGTCTGAGGTAAGTTGAATTAGCATAAGGCCAATGTGGTGTGTTGCACAAGCCTTGCCAGATGTTCCACATTGTTTTAACCCTTTCACTGATTGTCTCCTCGTATGCTGTACATGTAGCATATGTGGCAGCATAAGTTTATCCCATGATTCTGAAGCAGATACTATTGAAAACATTTCATTGAATGTTGGTCCCACCTTCATCAGTGATTTGAGAATCCAGGTGTTACAGCATTTGATGCTTGTCCTGTGAGCGGTTCACACTGTTTTCAAGGAACATGGCATCATATCTCCGAGGGTCAAGGTACCGAAATAATAATTGGACCTCTTGAGTGTTGAAGGTGGAAACAGCTGTGACATCGCCATTGTGAATGTAAATAATTTATGTGCTATTTTAGGTTTGTTCACAAAGTTGTGAAAAGTGATCATTGGCTTTGTCATGTCTTGCCTTCTCCGTGGAGCAACTCTGCGTGCACTGGATGGACTTTTTTTAAAATTTATATTGGGCAGGAGGGTTACTAAAATCATCAAAAACTTCAAATATGCTTAAAACTGGGCAAGAACAGCTATTTTACTTAAGATGTGTGTAAGTTTGAGTGCTTTGGTTACTGGCATTGTCATGGCTGCTGTTCAAAATGATGGATACTGATGTGATGTCGATTATTAGTGGACCCACAAATTACGTATGGAATACTGTTGTGATGTCATCAGTCACAAAATGTATCTGTAGGGTGAAGGTTTTAGGTTGTGTGTGACATAAATTTAACAGAATCAACAGACATACTGAGTTTGGTAAAGGACTGTGACAGCAGATCCTAATAACAGTAATAAAGTGCTGCAATATGTCTGGAAGTGTGAACAGTAATGAAAGGCATGCGACAGTGGGGCAAAATGCTGTGACCATCAGAGAAGGGTGCAGCATCAGATCTAGGCCTGTTTTATTGTAATGGAACAGTGAAGGTGACAGACACTAATTGTCAGTAAGATGGCACTAATGATTTGCTTGTTAGTGCACTGACTCTTAGTGAAAGTGGACTCTATTACACCTTGTTACGTGATGGACATTGCTTGTAATATTGTGATGGACAAGGGGTATTTGAAAGGGATATGACATGCTAAGTATAGTGTGTTCCAGTACAAGGTGTTCTTTAGAGGATTTTTGAATCTGTCTGTTTTCTTGTCTTGCAAATGACTGTATTTTGGAAATTGGATTTGTTATGTGCCCTGTGGTGGAAAGGTGCGATGCAAAGGTAGTTAGGATTTGTAATTTCTGATGGGCTTAGTGCAATATGTTCATTTCCACCTCTTCACATGAGGTCAGACAGTTTCGAAACATTTCCTGCTCATAATACCAGAAGGTGGACAGTTTACCAATACCTGGCAATGCCAGGTGTTATGTCCTGTCATCTGACCTGAAGATGAAGTCTGTGCTGATGCCCTGCTGACATACAGGGGGATTAGAAGTATAGCTTCATATATTAACCTTGGTGCTAGATGGATATGAATGGTCTGCTTACTCCTGAGCAGGTCAACCCCTAAACAAGTAAACCCCGGTACACAATAGGCTGGGTGGACCTCTTAGCTAATGGGGATATTTTTGGAGGAAGGTGAAGTGCATTGCCTCTGTTGAGAATTAAAACCTGGATTGTCAGTAGGCTATAGCCTAGTCACTGTTTGGAGTAAGCTGCCACAGATCCCATACTGTAATCTGAACTCTGGATAGTGCAGCCCATATCACAGTCCTGGCTCGAATACAATGATGTGAACCCTTCAGAATTGGCACTTCTCCATGCCACTGAATGGTGTCTACTGTGTGTTTTCTTGTCAGCTGTGTTGATATATTTGCTTAGCTACAACATTACAATGATTTACTATGGTAACAAATACTCAATATACATGCATTGACTCAACAGTGAGAGTAAGTATTCCACATTCTAACATATATCTTTAATCCTCTTAACAGAACATTGACATGAGCTTTGCATAAATTGTTGTTTTATGACACAGTGTCTGGTCTAAATGTGTTGTGATAGAACCAGCTGCTTAGCAACATTGACCCCGGTGAGAGATCGTGATGTTCTTTCTTTCTTTCTTTCTCTCTGTGGTATCGCTCTGTATTGATAAAAGGTTCCCATTATTTCAAAGGATTGTGGTGCTTCCCCTTTCAGGGTCAAGCATTGTATGAAAGGGGAAGGTACTCCACAGTTACCTGGCAATTGCACTCTGCAAAAGACGTGATTTAAGTGGCTAGCCATTTCTTTGTATGTTCTTGGGTGATGACTTCAGTGGACATTCTCTTACCTTGGCATCACACTGCATGTTGAGGATGGTCAGCATTGGCAGCACAGAGTTGAAAGCATTGCAGTATCAATGAATTGTGCTGTGAACAGGATTTGAACCTGCTGCTGTCAGTGTCCATGTGGACCAGAATCATACATGCTCTTTTAGCTTTATGTATCCTAACCTTTTTATTGGTTCATGGCATATGTAGTTCGTTAATGTGCTTACAGTGATAGATTGTTTTGTGTTGTTGAATTGGAGGGTTATATTGGGTGTTGTGTGAGAGAGCATATGACAAGAGCATTTGCAGTTTTGAAGCTGCATATGCATCACACATTGGCCTTAACATTGTGATTGTCCCCCAGGAGAGAACACGAAAACCAAGTTGTTGAAATGTGTTTCTGTCCTATTGCACGTAAAAGAAGGAAGAATACTTTTTAGCATTGAGTTCAGCTAGAATTGTACTTGCTCGATTTGAGGCGCATTATGTTCCGTTAAGTCCTGTGTGAACTTTGGTTTTCTGGTTTTCTCTTATGGGGGGGGGGGGCGACAGGGTGTTTTCATAAAGCTGCATTGGTGTGTTTGGCAAACTGGTCTTGAACTGGTTTCAAGCACAGATTTGTACAGAAAGTGCTGTTGCCCTGCAACAAGAATACCTGCAAGAGTGCAGTCTTGGTAAAGTGACTTTCAGGACACCTGGTACACAGGTTCTTCAAATGCCAGTAATTTGGTGCTGCGATATCAGCGTTCGTGTCTCATCAATTCTGGGCCGTGCAGAAGGTATTGTGAAATGGCTAGCTGCCTTAACAGGGCTGAATTACATTGGTTAAATTGGAAGGGTTCAGATGTGCCATTCACAGAGGGTTGCTTTTGAGGATTAATTCTGTGAACCAGATAGTATTAGTTGGAGATGTATGTCCTGGGATGGGTAGTTTGGGCAACCTATATTCAAGATAAATAGAACATCCGAGAAGTGATCATGGGTAATGGCTTAGGCTTCCGGGTGTAGTTTGTGAGTGCCTTCACAAATGGGTGAAGTGTGCTGCTTTCTATACTTTCTTTACTCGACCATTAGAAAGTTAAAATACAAATGGCAAAATTATGTGTTGTCCCATTTAATTGCAACACAGCATAAACAGTCTGGTACTTGTCTGAAAATTGGTGCTCGTGAAGCATGGAATTTTATTCCTTGCAGGTCGTACAGGAAGGCCACCACGCAAGAGAAACAAGAAGAACAATCACCAAACTGTAAGTATGTCCATGTAGTGGGCAAGTATGTTGTATTTAGAGCAGTTATTTTGTTAAAGTTGCTGAGATTTGGGCACTTAACTTGGGTGGACTTTGTGAGAGATATTAAAGTGCTAGTAGATGATACTTCGTATACACAGCTGTCATATGCGTGTGGCTATGTGTGAGTGTAAGATCAGGATACATTTCTGTGAGGCTGTAGAGCTGTGGTGTCACTGCAGTAAGCTGCTGTTTATAGTGTTGGTATGGGCATTGGTGAGACTGTGGCTGAAGGTTCTGGCACAAAAATTACAGGGACTGGGCTTGGTAGCTACAAGAAATCCTTTGTACCTGCTACATAACTTTCTGGTTTAAGCCACAGTACATTTGTGTTTGAGCTGCAAGGGATAATTCATTCTAAAGTACTGAAAAAAGTATTTGGGGAGAAAACACATCACTCCATTCTGTAGTGTTTATTATGCATGACAGTACAGTGATACCTCGGCTAACGAGTGAACCTGCTAACGAATTTTTCGGCTAACGATTTTTTTCACTGTTTTTCGGACTCAGCTAATGAATGTTCTAGTGGATGTGCGCACTAACATAAAGCAGCAAACATGATCATGCCAACAGGTGACATTAAAAAATGCTGCACTACTGGGAAGAGTTTCAGTCTGGCTACAAAGTGGTATCCCAGCAAAGCTGAAATGAACAGACTTTGTGCCTTGGTTGAAGACAAGTGTCTGAATCACTTTAAAAACATTCTGAAAAAAAGAGAAGTTCAATCAACGTTGGACAGATTTTTGACTTCTCTTTTAGCAAAGACACAGAGGCCAGCTACTGAAGAAGAGGAGACTCACTTTGAATAAACTTTGAAAATTTGGAAGAAGAATAGTAAAAACGTTGTGTACATATTTTCAGTTTAATAGTATAAAGTGTATAATATATTTTCAGTATA
>JGI20166J26741_11442363_pt1 | contig 13622 bp, 8 predicted proteins | sample TergutCu122P5_FD_26741 | JGI IMG/M metagenome (IMG submission 26741)
GCATACTAAGTGATTTCATCACGTTAGGCAACAGAGAGCTACTATTTCGTTCGCACAACGCAGTAGAGTTACGAAGAGGACAACCAGTACACTTCAGTACGTTTAGACCGGCAGGCGGCATTTAAATCCAGTACGGTTTGGTACATTAGAGCTGGCAAAGGGTTAAAGTGTTTTTGGACAAGTATATCTGAAATGTTGGCAATTCACTGCACACTGACACAGCTAAGCACCCAAAAATATACTGTCTTCAGTAATTGTGAAGGCTTCAGATGTTCCACAAACCGTATTTGAAAGTTCTCATGCTACACATTACCTAACATGACCCAGAGTAATAAAAAAATTACATAAATAAGAACAGGGAACAACAGAATTTCCACTGGTGCTTCTTGGACACTGGGTTATATCAGAAGAGAATTACAGTGCACCATACACAAACTGTTCATTTTTTACTTTAAGAATAACCATATACTCACTCATTATTGGATACATGAGCAGCACTTTTCTCTTAGAAATATCCTCTGGGAAACGAGCATATACCACCCTGGCCTCATGAGTGTCTGCATCAGATTCAACAAGGATTTTGCCAATGCGTATAGAACGGCAACAATCGCGTAAACCCTGAAAATAAACAACACAAAGTAATGGTTGTAATAAAAACTTATTCACACTCTGTCTCTTCAAAATTAATTTTTATATCAGTTTCCCACCTATTATTAGGTCTTCCTGATAATTTAATGACTAAAATGTTGTACAAACTTGTTTTCCACCATGTGTACACATAACGCTGCCCACCACATCATCTTTTATTTGATCATGCCAGGGAAATGTAATTAACAGTACCAAATATGAAACTCCTTGTCATATAATTCTATTCAGACTCGTGATAATTGTGTGGTTCTAGATATTACCCTCAGCAGTCTGTTCTCACACACTGCCGATCGTCATCTTTCCTGGAGCAAAATAGTTTTACACCTACACGAAACAGGTAAAATTAGTTTTGTATATTTTCACATGTACTTTTTACAAATCAAAGACAGGAAGACAGAAGATTCTAAAATATTTCGTAACAAGCATTTCCTGAATTCAAAGTGCTCTTAATGTATTGCAATGTTTCACTGTGCATTTTTCAATTAAATAATTGATAAACACCAACAAATGCACTTTTTCACATTCAAAACTGTATTAGGCCAAAATGTCAATTCAATGTTAAAATACATAAAAATATTTAAAGGTACTCCGACATGTTTCAATCTTAACAGATCGAAACATGTCGGAATACCTTTAAATATTTTTATGTATTTTAACATTGAAATTGATATTTTCGACTAATACAGTTTTGAATGTGATAAAGTGCATTTGTTGGTGTTTATCAATTATTTAATTACTCTTAACGTATTTGTGAACATTATTTTGATTCACATAAATTAATTACTAGCATATTAAAATTACCAGATATTTAGTTGTACAAAGAAGCCACATTCGTCACACATAAAAATTCACGTACATTTCATATTGTAAATATTATAAGAAACTTGAATGGGGCATTTAAATAATAAAACAGTTTGAAACAACAAAAATTGTTTTCTGTAACAATCCACTCTGCAGACTTCAAGAAGAGTAGTAACAAGTCTGACTCACATGTGGGATTTACCCAACAGTTCCAGAAAAGTGTTTGAAATTCCGAAAAGGAAGACAACACTTTAAACAGCTGAAATTTCATGGCATACCCATTAGAGAATTACAAAATACTGCTGAATCATTTACATTTTTAACATGTTTCATCCAGCTGTTAATCTTCCTTATTTTGTTACATTAAAGACTTTTTGCTTATATTGTTCCCATTTCTGCCACAGAAGACAGAGAAGCTATGAAGTTTCCTAAACACAATACTGCCAAAGTTGCATCTTGTTGGTTTATTATATATTATAGACTTGTGATGCACGGAAATACAAATATAAAAATTTCCTAAACCCTTTAGTCCTGGTCTTGATGGAATTCTATCCTTCATGATTAAGTAAGCTCACATCCCTATTCCTTTCTTAACTTATATCTCAACATGGTAACAATACCTTCCGAATGATTGAGAACACAGCATTGTGAAGAATATTTGTATATGAGAGATAAAATGAAAAAAGGCTGGAAAGAACTTCACAGACCAGACACTCAACAATTTGTACCCTCCACTAAATATTATTAGGATATAAAATCAACAAGCTTTGTGGTGCATGTTACACACCAGGATGAGAAGAATAGCAAACAAAAGCTTGATCAGAAAATATGAAAGGAAAGGACAACAGTGAAGAACTTGACACAAATCAGAAGGTATCATCACAAAGTGCACATATCTTGAAGAAACAGGATCAAATGGTGTTGACTAGACTGACATTTCTTGTGAAGATGGTGATAAGGCCTTAAGTTTCCATTGTGCAGAAAATGTTTTCAAGTTGCTGTCTATTAACATTTCAAAAAGAACTGTGCTTCATGAAGTTAGTTAGTTATAATATTCAAAATAATAAACTTCAAATAAGCAGAACATAACAAGAGGGAGTGTTTTATTACAGGGACAGCCTGCAGCAGTTTGTCGTTTATCCTGTTCAAGCTTATGTAGAAAACCGATGTCAGTCAGACATACAATACCTGCTCCATTGCTTCCCCGCTCCGTACAATGCTTACTCCACAGTTGCCCTTCTGGTACTTTAGGCCTTGGTACTGTGCACCTGTGGGTGTTGTAACAACACATTTTGAAAAAGGTAGCTGGTTTAAGCTTTCTTCTATGACCAAACGAATCTGAAAATTAAACATTTCTTTCTTGTGTAATGCTTTATACTTCTATTAGCAGACAACTTTATTACTGTCACACAGGATTAGTTTTCTTCCATTCTACATGCTAACTACAGAAAACCTGTATCAACTTACCAAACGGTCAGCATAAAACTTAAAATCATGTCTTGTTGTGTTCCTGAAACAGAAAATTAACATATGATAACCACACAATGACAAGGAAGAAAATACATTCCACATAAAATGGTCTACTTTCAAAACTGAATGGATTATGTCTTTGCTGTCTGGAACAGTTGGTTGAAAGCCAACAGACTTGCACAAAAAGCTGCATGACATTTTGTACTAACAACAGCACACACCAAATGAGTTCAGGTAGCAAATATACTCTAAGAAAGAATTGTATTGAAAAGATGTCTGGTTCAAACATCAGGCAAGTTTCAGCTATCCAGACTGAGATTTTATGTGGTTTTCTTTAGTCCCTCCAGGCAAATTCAATGACGCTGTCTTGAATCGAGACACAGCCACTTCTTTCCAAATTCTTTCCAATTTGTCATCCAACAATTATCCTATCCAACACTTTAATTACCAACTGACGCACACAACATTAAAAAACGCAGAGTTACTAAAACTTTCTAAAATAAGTAAAACTGCCCCAACATGTTTCTGTTTACAGGGAAACCATCATCAGGGAGCTACAGTCAGTACTTAGCTAAAAATTACACACTTGGTTAAAAGTAGATATGTAGAGGCTGTACAGGATGTTGTCAGTGTTCTGGCTGCATATTGTGACCTGTAAGGCCTGTGTACACACGCATGTTCAGTTGAGAGATCTAACCTGAATCCATATTGTTCAGTAGCCAGTGTACTGTTAGCCTGCAAGTGGTGATTTAATCTATGATACATTGCTTTTTCAAAAACTTTTGAAAACACAGGTAATAAAGAAATTGGTCTGTAGTTGGCCATATTTGATATATCACCTTTCTTATGCAAGAGGATTACAATGGCATATTTTAGTCATTCATGAAAAACATTCATTGTTACAGATTTATTACACGTAAAAGTAAAGACGCTAACTAATTTGATTTCCCCATAATTTTAATATTTTGGTTGAGATCCCACCATAACCAAATGAATTCTTAGACTTTATGAAACTGCTTATACTTCTTATCTCCCCTTCTGTAATAGGAACTATCTGCATGGGTGGAAATTCAGACGGATATTTCTTTAGCAATGTTACAGGGTTATTGTCTTTAACAATGTGTATATTTAGATATTTAGTTATATTCAAAAAGTAATTATTGAAAGCCTCGGCTGCTTGTTCAAGGGACTGCTCTACGCCATCTACTTTGATGGCAGGAGATGCATGTTGAGAGCTTTTAATTTTCCCTCTTAGATTTTTTATAATTTTCCAGGTCATTTCAACCTTATTTTCTGAAATTGCTTGTAATTCATTGTAATACAATTTTTTTGCCTCTCTGACAATTTTTCTTAAGATAGAACGATAATGTTTGTAGTATATTTTCAATTTCAAGTCATTACAATTTCTACTGAGAAGATACAAACTTCTTTCCCGTTGACATGATATCCTGATGTTAACCTCAGTACTTGTTAAAAAGGACTGTGCTATAAAGAGTACAGTTTACTCACGAACATTACATCTAATCGTACAAGTTAAGACAATGATACAAAAGAATTATTACTATGGCATTCCAATTGGACGCATTAAAAAACAATATTATAAGAAAAATATGTTTCGGAGATTGGCTCTTTCTTCACCCTCAGGCATCTGATAATTCTGATCATCAATAGGACCATAAATACTTTCAGTCTACACAAACATATGCAAGATAAAATGACAGCACGTTCTGGCATGCGTGCCATGGTTCTAGTAACTTCTGCATCGTGAGTTCCAGAAAGGATCTACGGAATGTTTATGAACTTTAATTCCATTCCATACTCTTCGCGCTTCTACCTGTCACGAAGAATCGTCTGCAGTTCCTTTATCTGATCATTTGTTGGCAGAACCTTTAATTTTTCTCCAAAGTCCTCAATAACTTCGAGTTTCGGATCTGGAAGTATCATGCTCAAACATGGCAGATCACCGGCACTACCCATTCTTTGAGGTTAGGTATGGACTACTGGGCTGAAGTTATCAGCAGTTTATTAATCACGTGTGGCGACTGACTGCTGGATTAATGCTCGCTCCCTCGACATCAATCGCACTACCCACTCGCACGCCTCAATCACTTATACTGATCCGTGGTTCTAATCCACGGCACCGAATATTTTCAGTATATTGCTTCCCCCCACCCCCTTCCAAGGGCACCGGTAACCGGCATCACGGATTCGCATTTACCGCACACAACGAATGCTATTGCGCCACTCGCACTGCTATCAAGAAGTAGAAAACACGCCTACGAATCCATGCTCACGGGTACTATTTAAAAGGCATTCTATGCACTACTGTTTCGGTACCACGTTTAGTCGATAGGAAAGTGTAATTTGTGAAAGGATTAATCGGGTAATGGAATTGCAAGAGCTTGTGACCAATGCACGGCGCTGTTGATGGTAATAAAATTTAGAAGCACGCAGAGTTTGAATTAATCCATCATCCGGTATTTCATAAATACGAATAAAGAATACTAAGGGTGTCGGAAAAGGGTATTCATTTCGTCCTCAGGTTGGAAGACGCATAACTTGCTGGAGTCAATATTGATCTAGAGAATTCAACACATACTGGAAAATGGACAAATTGCAAAAGTCGGAGAGTACTAGATTCGAATTATCATGCGAATGACGGCCCCCGAATGACAGTATTTGAAAGACGTTAGCCGAATTAAGTTACTCGAATTGGTGCTGCTGAAAGCTGTGACAGGATAGCGTAGTCGGTATATTGAATTGCTACGTTCAGGACGGCTCGGGAATTGAATCCCGGTGGGAGCAAGATTTTCCGCACATGTACATGCCGGCCCTGGGGCCCACTCCGCCTTCTGCACAGTGGGTACCGGGGGTAAAGAGGCGGGGGCGCGGCGTTGACCACCCCCTCCCCCATCCAATGCCGAAGTACAGTAGAACTATACCTCTAACCTCCTCCCTCCCTTGGGCCTTTATGGCCCGTTCTAGGGTGAACTTTACTTTTTAATGTACTGCTATTGAATGAACTTTTCTAACCACGGGAACTGAATCTAGAAGAATAAATGGGAACATGGGTGTCCATTATCACATACTTTTAATAGAGGTCTATATGTAGACAGTGCCAAAAAACTGGCAAGGAGCAATAATATATTGAATGCAAAACTTAAATTAAATGCTCATTTGTTTGCAGTCAGGAAAGAACATCTCCTGAAGAGCACAGAATTTAGCAAAAGTGAAAGCAGATAATTTGATAATTTCAATAATACAACTAGTGTATTGGCCTGCAAAGGAAAGTATCACCTAAGAGCAAAATTTAATAACTACAAATGATAAATCTGAACAGGTGAAACTCTTTAATCATACAGGCCATAATTCCTCACATGTAAGTATGAAGTCTTAAAATTGAATAAAATCAAGCAAATTTAATCACTTCTGTGGGACATGGGAACTGCCAAAATGTATGTAGAATACAGTTGCAATGTGCAAAGCCCATATGCTAAGGACTATACACTTTTTCTGATTGGTTCTTGGTTTATTTTATGATGTTTTGTCACCTGCATTGGATATGTAGATTAGTTGCCCTCTGTGTGCCACATTTGGACTAATTTTATACTAAACTGATCTAAAAATAAAACTATTTTCACAATTTTTATTAATATATTTGAAGTACATTCTTATGCCGTCAGTATGATCATGCCTTTCACAACCTGCATATCACTTGATCACACCATTTCAGATCATAAATGCATGCACAGATAGTCTTGGAGAACAGGTAATGTTGCCATAAAAAGTGTAGTTCTCCATATACAAGCCATAAATACATATAGAAACGTGGAGGTGTAGCTCCATTTATTCTTAACTTTGGTACTAGATGGAGGTGAGTGCAAACCCTGAAAAGCTGCCAGTTTACTTCACAGACTTGCCGTTGTGGTACATAATTAGTAAATAGTTTAAATCTGCCAGTTTGACTTTTATGGTATTCTTCTATGTAACAACTGATATTTTATTATTGTAAATTTATTTCTTCTTTAGGAATATGTAATTCTATCTACAGAAGAAAATGTGAAATATTTTAATATTCAAAATCTCCAACAGTAAAAGTGCTGGAACACCAATGTGTAATACTGTAAGATGAGCCCCATGGTCATTGATGGAGTAGGAATGTGGGGGGGAATTAGAATACATGAAGGAGAATAAGTGATTAGTAAACTGAATGAGGACAAAGATGAAAATGTTAATTCAGAAGTACAAGACTGTGGAACAGATGAAGGTTGCCAGTATTAATTAGAATACCTTAATATGTATCTTAATATGTATATGTTACTTATAAGCATTTGTTTTTAAATTGCAGAGAGAGTTGAAATTGGCCCTCTGATTTCCCATTTCACTGAATAAATTGACAGTTCGCAGCCTGAAAAAATTGAAACACACAAAAGGATACCTGATGGAGAAACTATAGACTAGTAAAAATTATTCAAAATGCTAAATCTGGAACATGATGATGTTGCTACTGTAGACCCTTCAATCTTGGGCCCTCGTTTTTGTTGCAGAGACCGTAGTTAATTCCCAGTATCCCAACAAAGTCCTGGTATCACCCTGTCTTGACACAGATTTAGTAACAGGTGAAAGTTTATAAACTATGGAAGACTTGCAAGTTCTTGAGGGCGGATATGTATAAAGCATAAACAACAAAATAATGAGAGAATGGGAAATCTGTTCCTCTTCCATATGTGATCTTCCTTCCACTTATTATGAGATCTGAAACAATTCAAGCAAGTCTAATTAGAATACCTGAAAGTGAACCAACCAGTCTATAAAACTTGAATACTCATTTCTCCAAGCATTTATAAAGGCCTCATGTACTAATTCAGGTTGCAGTTAATCCTGAACATACTAACAAGTTGCTTAATTACTACCATCCCTACAGAAATGCTGAATTTAAGTAAAGTAAAAGATAAAACCCTAAGACACTACACAGTCCCAAACACCAACTAATGAGGTGTGGTTTGTGAAAATCTAAATGATTCAGCCAGTGACCAAAATAACAAAATAATTACCACCTACTTTAGTTGTGACACCTTGCAGTTGATGTTGATTTTACAGTTAAGAGATGCTGATGTTGAAGCTTAAAGGTGATGTTGATGCTGATGTTGCAGTTGTTGATACTGATGTTGAAGGTTGCAGTTCTGGTTTTTGAAGTTCAAAATTAACACCAATACCAAAGAATTTGTGAAAATAATTTTATAGTGGACTCTGCACAGATTGCACTTCCATCAATTAACTGAATTTGCATTCACTGCACCAAATAGTTCTCAAAAACGAAAGAACATTTTGCTTAGAAACTGATCACTGTTTTTAAGCCACAAAGGAATAAACACATAAGTAAGGACTCACTATATTCATTTCGTTCACTTCACCATCTGACATAATATCACCATATTTCAGGCATCTACCAATAAGGTGAGTACATCTTTCATGTTTGGAACCTATAAAAATGCCTGATTTAGAAAAAGTATGGATGTAGATTTGCCAGCAGTTAGGTCAAAAATTATTTTCATTTATGGGATTTAAAAAACCTCAAAACAAATTTTTCTTCTTTTCCTATTTGGCTTCCACCCAATATAATTTTTTTTTGTGCTTTAAGACTGTATCAGAAGCTGGCATGCTGTGACAATTGTAACATGTCACTGAGTGATGCATTCCTCAAAGACGATGTGTTGTATTCTGTAGTTCTTCTGAAACCAAACTAATTTTTCTGTTATGTCTTCCAGTCACTGCAGGGTAGTGTGTCAGTACTAAACTTATTACATGTTAATTGAAGTTTTATAAATAATGCATATATTTAAAATCGCCTGTATTTGTGGGGACAGTTTCTGTAACTGTTATGTACTGACAGTACAATGAAATCTAACCTAACCCATGAATGGCAACATAGCAGGGAATTGTGGTACATAACACATATTGCTTTAGTTTTAAGTTGGACTTCATTACGTTACACACTTCGTATCCAAACTTCTCTATATATTTTTTTTTAATTTATCAATATGGCACCTTTGCTATTGGATAACAGAGAGCAAGACAGTTGTACTTGTAGACTCAGCTACTGTACACAGATGTCAGTATTCTCTTTTGTTGACTTTAGGTTATGTTGTACAAAATTTCTTTGACAATCATTTTTGATGTCCTTTATTGGGGGAGGTGGGCTATTTTGAAAATAAATATTTGAAATTACTGAAAATTATAATACTCATTGCCACATGAGGATATGCTACAATTTGAAAATAAGTGACAAATACATTTACATAGTTTTTTTTACTTTGTTTGGAATAAATTTCTGCATGAAACATATATCGGTTTTAAGTAATACTGAAATTTAATCAGAATTGAACTTCTTCATATCAATTTTGAGCATTAATAAATGAAATTTCACTTGATATTTCATTACAATTATGTAAGAACAATTTGTTACTTCAAGAATTTGAATCATTTTTTGCATGCACTCACACAACAGTAAAAGACATGATATTCAATGTATTACTACACATAATGACACTCACACTGCTGTTCACACTTGAGCAGAGAACATTTCTTCACATGTCCCAGCACTGACTGACCAGACCACTTACCTACATACAAGTGAAGTTTTATTTGCCAGCATTTTCTGTACTACTAATATTGTGCTTTTGTTATTTAAATATTGCATACATTTCAGTATTTTGTCTTTATAACTTTAATAGAAGTATTATCAAATAACTTTATGAGAATCAATAATTTATTATATATTAATTTTCATTGTTTTTGCTGAATTTATTCCCTTATTAGTCTTGGAAATAATAAGCAATACTTCGTCCAGGATGAACCAAATTTGTGAGATTTCAAACGGTCCAGGATTTCCTATTTAATTAATGATGGTATTCTCCACCTCCCAAGGCGCAAATGCCCGTAGTGGGCTAGGCCCTCCTCATTATCGAGGCTTCACAATCACACTCAGACACACCACACACAATAGGATTCCTTTAGGCAAGTGATCAACCCAATGAAGAGTCTTCTACCTGACAAGATACAACATTTACAAATGGCAGACATCCATTCCGCCGGAGGGGATTCAAACCCACAATTCCAGCAAGCAAGTGGCTACAAACCCAAGCCTTAGACTGTGTGGCCATGGGGCTTGCTACAAAGGGGCATAGTTAGGCATAATTTATTGCAGTATCTGACTACAAGTAGTAACATGCTTCTTTTGAACCCACCAGTTGCTCTGCTGGTCAAGAACTCCCTCATTATTAACACCTGAAAGTTCATTACCCTTTTAACAACAGCCTACAACTGGTCGCTATCTTAAGCCGAAATTGCTACAATGTATAGAATATTGATCATTCCCAGAATGGCAGTCCCCTGCAGCTATTTAGATCCTGTGAACCAGGTAGGGTTTTGTTGTGCTTTCAGCTGCTCCACATTATGAATCTTGTCTCATCACAGAGTCCTTGCATTTCTGCGCCACATTTGTATTTGTTGCTTTGGTAAAGCCTAATTGCATGAATTTTTTGTTTCACAGGCTGTTCTCTCAGGCTCATTGCAGTTTACAGGTCCATTCCACTTTGTTGGTTCCCAAGAATGGACAGGTGGAATATGAGATAGGTTCTGAAATATTCTCACACCTTTTTTCTTCAGTTTTACTGCTGCTATTTTAAAGTTATTATTATTATTATTATTATTATTTATCATCATCATCGCCGCCGCCGCCGCCGCCGCCGTCGTCGTCGTCGTCATCATCATCATCATCTTTATCTTTGTTTTCACTTTTATGCAGGTTATTAACAATTATATACTTGCAATGAACCATGTTTCTAGGGTATATAGCGTTGCAGCTGTTCTGTATTTACAATTTGTGCTACACGTAATGTTATTTTGCCCGTGAAATATGTTTTGTACTCTACATTAGCACTTCCCGTAGCATGTGTGCAGTGCCCAGTGGGGCTGGTTTTGTAGTTCCTTAATATCATGCTTGCCTCTTATATTGCTCAGGTATTGTCAGAGTGATTTTGAAATGGTTCCAGTCGCCCCTATTTTTACTGGTATAACTTTTTCTTTCATAATAATAATAATAATAATAATAATAATAATAATAATAATAATAATAATAATACAAGATTTCGGTGGGGAAACCTGAGGGAAAGATCTGGGAGTAGATGGGAGGATAATATTAAAGTGGATCTTCAAGAAGTGGGAGGCGGGTTTGTGCAATAGGAACTAAGAGGATGTACTGTTTTACTCTCAATTTATTTCAATAATTAACCTCTACATGTTTCAAGCAGGATTACTGCTCATCATCAGGAGGTACTTTTCTGTATATACAGCAGTTGGTACGTGTCATGCGTTTATGTTGGTTGGCTGCTAGCAGGATCAGGGTGGAACTAGTTCCACCCCGATAGTTCCACCCTGATACAGAAAACTACCTCCTGATGATGAGCAGTAAACCTGCTTGAAACATGTAGAGGTTAAATACTGAAATAAATTGAGAGTAAAATAGTGCATCCTTTTGGTTCTTTTTGCGCAAATATATCACAATGTACGATCCACAAAACATTAGATTTGGGAGGGGGGTGTAGACTGGTTTGATCTGGCACAGGACAGGGAAAAGTGGCAGGCTCTTGTGAGTGAGGAAATGAACCTTTGAGTTCCATAAAATGCAGGGAATTTCTTGACTACCTGAGCAACTGTTACTTCCTCTAGAAGGACTTTGATCCATGGAGTAATCATAATCGTCATCATCATCGTCATTTATCCATGGCATACTTCACAAACACACACACACACACACACACACACACACACTCACACTCACTCAAAACAGTATGGGTCTCACTACCAAGTACTTCTTATTCACAGTTCTGCCAAGAACTCTTATAACATTATTATTATTATTATTATTATTATTATTATTATTATTATTATTATTATTATTATTATTTATTTATTTATTTATTGAACTACTTAATGGCACTGTAATCATAACATTTGCAGATTGCTGGCAGTGAAGATATATATGGTGGTCTTCTGGGCTATATTATGGCTTATCCCAGCATAAAATCCATGTCAAATTTTATGAAAACTTACAAAAAAAGATAAGAAGTTTAAATGGGGGAAGAGACGCTCATGCAGCATGGCCATCTTGTAAATTTGTTTTCTTTCCTGAAGCTTACTTTCCCTATTTAAGAAAGAAGATATGGTCTCCAGATGAATGTAAATTGGCCTTTCTGAGAAGAAATGTATAGCTCTCTTCCCTACTTTCATTATTTTAACCATGTTAACTAATAAAATGTTTTTTAATAATGTTTTATTCAATCTGTGACTGCATGTCAACAGACACAAAGGGTATTCTTACGTTCTGAATTGGTTGTGTCTAGAAAAGAAAAGTCGAATCAGGAGCCTAGAAGTTGAACGTCGCTTCTTCACCACACTTTGTTTGTCCACGAGTGTATCCATTTGACATAATTTGGCAGCTTTGTATAGATGCCGAATTTTCCCCTCTTCCCACAGCCTTCCCCGAAGCTTGTGATGCCAAACACAGTCCAGCGACTTGTGTCATCCTGGCACAGAAGTGGTCCTCCTGAATCACCCGCGCATGAATCCTTGCGTCCCCTCTCGTATCCAGCGCAGAACATGTTGTCTGTGATGTGGTAGTCCATGTACACACTTCTGCAGACGTGGCTGGCTACTATCGGCACCTTGAAATTAAACACAGGTTATTTATTATGGAAATTATGAAGTGTTTTACTGAGGTCGCAGTAAGAAGTCCCATGCAATGGGCAGCAGACGTCACCCAAGGCTCACTACTGTCACCTCCTGTAGTATTCTCATCCACTCCCCTCTGACATCTGTAAATCAACCCAAAGCACTCGTCATGATAGAAGGTTATATGACAGCCAACATTTATGTAAACTTAATAAGAAGAGGAATGTAGGGAAGAACACAATAGGGAAAAGCACAAGAGAAGGAGGTAGCTGTGAAAGGAACAAATCCAGGGATCTTTTTTCTGTGACCTCAGTATAAGAAACTACTACTGGAAGTGCCCTACAGTTGGGTTATTGATGTCTTGAGCAGAAGAGAGTCGTTGAGCTGGTAAAACCGTTCCACAACTATTAAGAAATTCAAGGGACCACTGATCGTTGTTGACAGAAGCCTGCCTCAACCACATGAACCCATGTCCATGTACACCCTATTCCTTATGGGACCGTTTTAATATCACAAGCCCACCCATGCCTAGGTCTCCCAAGTGATCTCTTTCTTAATATTTTCTAACCAAAATTCTATATGCTTTTTTCTTCGTTCACATTATATAGCCCACCTATTTAATCCTCCTTCATCTAGTCACAAAAATAGTATATGGTGAAAGCACAAAATATGAAGATCCTAATCATTCTATTTTTAATCCTCTTTTTATTGCTTCTGTGATGTGTACAGGCACTATGCTTAGGAATTTGTTTTCAAACACCATCTAGATGGTTTCTTTGTTTATTACCAGAGACCAAGTTTCACGTGCATATAGAACACACCAAATCATAGTTTTGCAGAATTTAATCTTCACGTTTTCTTATTTAGCTGGGTGATTCCTAAGATGAAGGAACCACTTCGTGGCATTCGCTTCAGAACTGTTCCAGAGATTCTTCAGGCGGTAGACCGCTCCATTCGAACTATCAACACAA
>JGI20166J26741_11442474_pt1 | contig 13620 bp, 12 predicted proteins | sample TergutCu122P5_FD_26741 | JGI IMG/M metagenome (IMG submission 26741)
GGGGGGGGGGGGTACATCAAAATTCTGTTAACGTAACTTGAATGGGACTGGACAGGTGGTGAATAATCCTATCAGCTGATATATATACTGACCTAAATTCTTACAGGTAATTTTTGTTACTGCTCCTGTATGTGAGCTTCACAACTGATCAGACAAATATTCCATTTGGGTATCTCTTTCATCTGCTGGTTCAGGGTCATCAGGTTTCTCTTTTGTGTTTTCTTGAGTCTTCATGGTGGGAGAGGTTGATGGAGTAGAAGACAAGGGATTGGGAGATACCACAACAGTCGGTCTACAGATGCTGTTAGAGGCCTTTCTGAACATGTTCCTGATATCTGCTTGTTCCATTGATGAAGCTCTTTTTCTGGTAAAAGGCCAAACTTCTGGTGTTGGGACTGCTCTCTTCAAGTGGCAGTTTATCAGAATTTCTGGATCATGGAATGTTGGATTCAAGAAATTTTACTGTGTGTGTGCGCGTGCGTGCGCGCGCACGCGCATGCCCGTGCAAAGTCACATTTCACCTTGACTCGGAGCAGTTTTTGAAACTGAAATACTGATTTTCCATTTTTATTGTACTCTTTTATGATTAAATGAAAACAACATTATTGTTCTTCCTGTATACCCATATTCACTTTTCTAAAGGACCAGTGGTGAAGGAACTGTTTTTTTGTTATGCAGTATGACACAACCAATGTTTCTGGGAGGACTTATTCGCTACTTCTCACCGGGGAGTGACATGAATCATGACACAGCCTACCTGTATGCTGCTGGTGTAGTTGTTTGCTCCACTTTCATTGTACTTATTGAAAACCCATTGTGGTTAGCTGCATTACATGCTGGTATGAAAATGCGTGTTGGTATTTGTTCCCTAACCTACAGAAAGGTAAATTTGTCAGCCACTAATCTAGAAATAGAATTTTGCATTTCCATTTTTATATAATTTTATTTTTCTGTCAGTGATTTTATGTCATTAGTGTGCATTATGATGCACTCGATAAACTACTGATCAGATATTCTGCTTTTATCAGATGGTGGAGAAAAAATGAGGATCTTGTAGGGGGCAGTAGATAAGCTGTCAGTAGATTTTAAGATGGACTGCAGTTAAGTTGAGAGGGGTGGCTTGTGCAGAATTCTAATTGTGTTTGGAATACCTGTGATGCTGGTTTTGCTAATTAAAATGTATTTGTATGAGACCTATTATAAAGTCCATATGTGTAAGCATATGAGGTGCTAGTCAAAGTTGAGACTGGGGCAGTATAGAAATTTTAGGTGTAATTTAGTTACAGGTATTGTCTCCTGTAGCATGATCCCCTTTGGATTTGATAGACTGGGCCCAGCACCTTTGCCAGTGCTAGAAGCACCACTGAAACTACTGTTGTATGATCCTGTCCAGCACTGCCTGTGATTCAGTTTTAATCTCCACACTATGCTCAAATCTTTGTCCCTTTAGCTGGATTTTCATCTTTAAGCAGGAAGAAGTTGCAGGGTGCTAGAAAGGAAGTTTTAGTCCTTTTCAACCTTATCTTGCAGGTCCTTATGTATGGAAACTGAGTTTTTTATCTGGTCGTTAGTAGCGGTGGGGCACAAATTTGGCATAAATCTGTTGCATGTTTAATCTCAAGTTAAAATGCATTGACATGTACCATATGATAGACATAGAGTGTTATATTCTTTGTTAATTGTATGTCATCTGCCCTCATGGATGACTTAACACCCTTTTTTCTTTTCATATTTTCATCACGCTAACTTGATGGGGGCAACCTGGATGTTTAAACTCCTCCACTGGAGGAGTTCATACATCCAGGTGTTTTGTAGGACTGTGTTTTAATAAACATTCAATTGAAGTGTGATGGGGATGAATCACCTTAAGATCCTTGACTGAAGTGTGGCCATGTTTGGAAAATGCATGCAATTGAAAGGTTTGTGTTATACTCTTGGCTTCATCATGAAGCATTTCACAAGTCTCAGATTTGCAAATTGCTCTTGATCATTGGACCAAACAATCAGGCATTGATTTGCAGCAAGCTGGGATTTTGGTTTTTGCTACTATTTCCAAACTTACTTTCGGACCCACCCATTCTCTTGTGCAGTTTGTGATATATTGTACCCTTTGAAGTAAATCTGCTGTGAAATATATTTTGTTCTCAACTACCTCTATGCACAGGTTCTGTATTTTCTTTTTCAGTCACTAAGGCTGGCTAAGACAGCCCTGCAAGAGACAAGTGTGGGTCAGGCAGTAAATCTCCTGTCAAATGATGTTGCCCATTTAGACAGGACTCTGGTTTTTTTACCTTTTCTATTCATTGGTCCAGTGCAGACAGCATTAATTGTTAACTTTATGTGGAAGAAGATTGGTATCTCAGCAGTCATTGGTGCTGCTTGTGTTCTACTCTTAATACCACTGCAAGGTCTGTATTAGAAACTGATACAGGAAATGTTAACCTTTGAAGCACTTATCCTATTGCAGTGTTGTATTTGGTTTCAGTAAATATTTTATTGTATTAATCAGGGATTAAACCTGTGCTTTCCAGTTACTATGTGAGTTCCTATCCTGCTAGGCTACGAAGAACACGACCAGATGAGGTGATGGACTGTGGTCCTTCTCATGTTGTTAATTATCACTGAGCTGGTTGAGAAATGCCCAGTCTCTTTCAGAATCCAAAGGTACATTACAGTGAAGATACCACTCTTGTGGGTTATGATGCCTTGTCATTGGTAAGTAGTGACTGATATTTTGGAGGAGCTTGCTGCCTCCATCTCCAGGATCCAATAATTGCTTGGTATATTTCTTCTTGGTTTGCTGAATTACAAAGATGAAGGCACTTTGTACCTTTGAAATGTCAGAAACTATTTACCAGTCAACACAGTGTAATGTCCCAGAGGACTTGAATCTCTGTTAGCAGTGGGGTAAGAACCTCACACCTAACATTCTTTATAGTTTTTACAAGAGCCAACCAAAAGTATTCTAACATTTCATAACTTATTCTGCTTATTCTTTAAGCAATGAGTTCTTAGCTCCCTGCCCAAACTCCATGCTAGAGTACTACACTTACTGGGTATCTACAACCACTTATTTATTATAGTCTGCAGCTGTGGTGACCAACAGCAGGTATGCAGTACTGTTTTACCCAGTTATACCATCTTTTATCAGATAAGTTCATCTCTTAGGGCCTTTGGTGGGGAGAGGGCTGGTGAGGGTTTCTATGAGTATGTATTTTCCGGAGGGCCGCATTACCTTTTGTATGTTTTCTTTGCTGACGGTGCTCAAAGTGACTGAATAATGAATAAATTGCCTGTCTGTCTGACTTTCAGTCCATGTATTTCAAATATCAAATTGTTGCAGAGGTTTGAATGAAATGTGGTAAGGGAGATCTGTAGTAACATTCAGGTGAATTTAATTTTCCATACCCTCTGGATCCTAACTTGCATAATATCAGATTAAACTTAAAATTTTTTTTCCAAAACTGTTCCCTGTACCAAGGGGAAGGTAACTTGAATTTTGGAAAAATTTTGAATTTGATATAAGTATATCAGATCTCATGGAAAATATTGAAGAGAAATGCATAGAAAGCTGATTAACGTATTCAATAATATATTTATCTTCATTAATTAAATACAAAGATCAATGTGAAATTATGTATAATGTATTTAGAGACCATGTAGCTCAGAATGAAACATGAATTTGTGCTATATTATATAATCGTGATTTTGATATGAAATTAATAATTGGCAGATGCAAAATATAGCTGACATAGTGACTGTCTTTAGATTATTTAACAGTGCCATTGAAGATGTAGGCAGTGTATTCCTTCAAAACACTGTTGCCCGCCTACCAGAGTACGAGGGGGTGCTGATAAGTCCGTAGCTTGACCTACTTCCCATGTCGTAGGATGGAATCGATAGTGTTGTTGGAAAAAGTGGTATGTTCATGTGCCGAATTGCAAGGCTTTTCTTGTTACAGAGGCTGAAGGGAAGCATGTAAGGCGATGCACGCGATTTCAACAATATCGAGATGCAAGCTGTCATCAAGTCTTATTTCCTGCAAGGCAAGGTGCTGAAGGAAATTCACGCCATTCTGACAGAAATATTAGGGGAACATGCACCATTGTATGCCACCATCAAAAACTGGGTGGCCCAGTTTAAACGTGGTGATTTCTCCACCTGTGATGCGCCTCATCCTTGACGACCCAAAACAGTGACCACCTTGGAGATTATTGTTAAAATTCACGAGCAAATCTTGGAAGACCACCTGATTTTGGCTAAATCAGTAGCTGAGCAACTGGGCATCTCATGTGAGCTGGTTGGGTCCATCATTCATGAAGATTTGGACATGCAGAAGCTCTCCTCGAAGTGGATCCCAAAATGCCCGAATGCGGATCAAAAACTTCAACGGTGCCAGTCGTCTGAGCAACTTTTGGAATTTTTTTGGCGTGATTGAAATGATTTCCTGTCGCGATTGGTGACCATGGACAAAACCTGGTTATATCACTATGACCCGGAGACAAAGCAGCAATCACTGGAATGACGGCATAGTGGCTCACCCCACCCCAAAAAATTCCGAGTGCAAAAACCCACTGGAAAAGTTCTCGCCTCAATTTTTTGGGATCAAGAGGGTATCCTCCTCATTGATTATATTCCAAAGGTCCAAACTATGAACATGGAGTATTAAACATCTCTGCTGGTGCAATTGAAGGACATTTTGAAGGAAAAATGCCGGCAGGAAAGGCACCAAGGGGGTCTTGTTCTTGCGTGACAATATCCTGGCTCACCGGGCACTTGCATCCCAGAAGAAACTGGCCTACCTGGGCTTCCAATGTCTTGATCACCCATCCTATTCTCCGGATCTGGCCCCATCAGACTACCACCTGTTTCCTGGACTGAAAAAAATTGAAAGTTCGCCATTTTTTGTCCGATGCAGAGGTAATTGCGCCGCGGAGACCTGGTTGGATGGACAACATTCTGAATTTTTTTTAGTGGCTTGCAAAAGTTAGAGCAATGGACTAAGAAGTGTATTGAGCTTAATGGGGAGTATGTTGAATAAATCCCGAGTTTGGTCGCTGTAGCTTGTTTCCTTCCTGGTCGGACTAAGGACTTATCAGCACCCCCTCGTATATGCAGTGTAGCCCAAAAGTTCTTGACAGAGGTGTGTTATTAAATTGACACATGTATTGGACTTTTTGATTGTTTCATTTATTATTTATACATGATATTTTCAAATCTGGCTGTGCTTCTGTCATCAAGTGAAAGAAATATGAAGCCTAATCTATTGGACACATCAGATTGAGCTAACAATTTCATAATTTTTTACCATTAGGGCTATATGTAGTAGAGTAGCTCAATCTGTTGGATCCAGCAGATTAGGTTCCCTGCTTTTATTTGTTTACCCAGTGATGGTACTATTAGAAGATTCTTAATTGACATATTTTAATAAAAGTGAGGCAGTGGGCAAATTTCTGTGTGTGTGCAGGTGTGCATGTGTGTGCATGCGCACACACTTGTGTGTGTGTGTTTATGCTTGGGGTCACAAGTTGAAAAAACCACTGTAGGAATATAGATCAGGTGTGTGATTTGTGTATAGTTTCAGCATATTTTAGCATTAAATAGTAATTGTGAATACAATATTAATACCAGCAAATGCACAATAATAATTTGATGTAGTTTACTTACAAGGTATCCTCCAACAAGTCATGGAAGGTATAAATATACCATTCTCCATATTTTGTATTTGTGTTGAGCATTGTGTTGTGAAAACTTTTTCAAGTTCCTCAAAGTAGTGGATTACAGACTTAAAGATTATTCACAAACAAAAGGTAGGAATAAGCAAGATAGACAATGTACACACAATATAACATTGTGGTGCATTTGCATAAACAGTATTGCCATGGAAACATAATAGTGTATTGTTGAACTACATATGTCTATGTCGACAATATAGACATATTCATTCATTCATTTATTTTCATTCTGTTGATCCATACAAGGTTTAAATAACCCTTAGGATATAGAACATGTCATAAAAAATAGGTTACAATTGAAAGTGCTACCTTTAAAATGCAACAATGTGATTCCTTTGTATTGTTGTGCTGCATGTTGCTGTGAGCAGTCTAAAACTGTTGAGTGTTTCCATGGAAATGCATTGTTGTCACACTACAAAATATTTTGTATTGCTGTCAACAATATAAACGTACTTAGGTCTTCATGTAATGTGCTCAGTATTTTTGTCTGGTTCTAACAAAATGTGGATAAAAATATCCAATGTAAAATATCAGGAAAGTTCATTCAGTGGGAGCCAGGTTGGTACATGTGGACAGATGGATGAACAGATGGAGAAATGGGGACAGACATATCCAAGCTAACAGGCACTTTTTATGACTTACATGAATGTGCCTAAAGATGTTTGATAGCTGCTTGTTCTGCTTTGCTGTCTTGTTTCTGTATGAGAGAGTTTGGGGTAGGATCATTTTAGGACTTCCAGATTGAAATTGGATGGTGTGTATCCTCATATGATTCCACTTGAATCATGCTATTCTCCAATTTCCATCTATGTTAAAATAGAACCAACAAATTCGTCATGAAATTGATGTTATTAATGTTCCAGCTGGATTTGGGAAGATGATATCAATATTACGCCTGCGCACAGCTAGAAGAACAGATGAACGCATCAGGTTCATGAATGAGATCATTGTTGGCATCCAGGTGATCAAGATGTATGCCTGGGAGAAACCATTTGCACATCTTATTTCGCTTGCTCGCAAGTAGGTTAATATGAGATTTGTCTAATCTAAATGTCAAGATTAGTAAGAAGAAAGTGAGAACAAGAAGTTATGGGAAGATATTGAGACATGTGCATCACATGCAATATGTCAGTATGTTTGATGATGCATGCAGGAGCTATCAGTTAATATCAAAAGTAAATGGGATACATCATCTTCTAGTCTGTGCTGTTGATGTTAATTTCTTTGGCGTAATATAAATAATATTGTAGAAACTTTATTGGTCACTACTCAGAAGGTTGGTGTAGAAATGAATACTAACAAAGCTTAAGTATATGTTCATGTCCCTTGAACAGAATGTTGGACAGAATCACAATATCAAGGTACTGATAAATTCTTTGAAAATGTAGCAGTTTAAAATATTTAGGAAGTACATTGACAGATCAAAAGTATGTGAATGAGGAAATTAAGAGCAGATTAAATTCTAGGAATGCTTGCTACTGTTTGATGCAGAACCTTTTGTTCTCCACTTTGCTATTTAAAATTTAAAGATTACCATAGAGGTTTTCCTCAACTTTTGGACATTCGACTTCGTACAGTCTGCACTTTCATACATCAAAATGCCACCGCTAATCTGTCTTTTGTGCATTGAATTTGGACGTTTGTATACAGCTGACAAAGAGACATTTCAAGCTGTCACACAGTGGTGCTGTAAAACTGAGTCCTGAACTGTATTCTTTTTCTATGAAACACCTAAATTGTAATGTGAGGTAACTAGAACTTGAGGCAAGAATTAATTTTAGAAAATTTATTTATATTGTTTATATTTTGTAAGCCAACTAACAACTTTTATGTTGGTGGGGATGGTTGAGTCCTGATGTTCGCTGATTTTGGTGAGGCTGCCTCTTCCTTATTGTTGGATGTCATGGCCACTTAATCTAGTAACGCTATCTGGTGGAACAAAGTTGACCTATATCATGAAGTTGGTGATATGTAATTTGCATGTAGAATGATATGGTCATTGTACTATGAAAGAGACAAAATATTTTTAAGCAAGGTTTTGTTAAGGATACTAATGGCTTATGAAGTACAAGTTTCTTTGGCCATCCTTTGTACAGCGCTGATGATTACCTTTGGTTGAATTTATGCATGAATGTACTGTAATTGTTGACACAACTGTTTTGTCAGTTGCCCATAAATAGGGATTTTTACATACTATTTTTAAGCAATGGAAACAGAACACCCCTCATAACATATAAGCCTGTTACTCAACTATTGCACATTTTGACTTTCATACACGTTTTCACAAACAAAATATATACAAAAGTTGGGGACTTCCTGTTTACAGAAGTATAATTTTGCCTGTTGTTTTGTATGGGTGTGAAAGTTAGTCACTCACATGAAGGGTAGAACATAGGCATAGGGTGTTAAAGACAAGGCTGCTGAGGAAGATATTTGAGCCTAGGATGGAGAAAGTAGCAGAAGACTGTAGAAAATTGCATAATGAGAAGCTTCATGAGTTGTAGTCCTCCCTGAATATTAATTGGGTAATAAAATCAAGGACGATAAAATGCGCAGGGCCTGTGGTACACATAGAAGTACTTGCAGGTTTGTGGTGGAGAAATATGAAGAAAATTAGCCCACTTGGAAGACCTAGTGGATCTGAAATAAATAGGATGGAAGGTTGTGGAATAGAGTAGTCTGGCTGAGGATAGGGATAAATGAACATGGTAATGGTCCTTTGGGTTCCATAAAATGTGGGGAATTTCTTGACTGGCTGAGGAACTTGCAGATTTAAATAAGTACATTAGTACATGTAGTCAGTCATTCAGTAAGGGAGTTTAGTGAGTGAATGTGTGAGTGAATGAGTGAGTGAGTTAGTTAGTTAGTTAGTTTTTTGGTTGGTTGGTAGCAGTTTCTGGGTACATAATTTCCACTGTTACAGGCTCTGTGTTCAGGGTTATTATGTATGACCTCATGTTTCACACCATTGTAATGAAATTTCCTGAAAACTTTATTGCCATTTCTGTATTGAAAAAATGAATATTACCTCAATTTGTTACAGGACAGGCATAACTAGACAAGGTGTGTAATACATGGTTATTTCTGGTATGCATACTGGTACATCTAGACTGAAAAATGCACCGAGTCTATAGAAAGTGATGGTATTTCAACCCTTATATGGATGATTTTAGGGTCTGGGCTTTAAACAAACGACTGAACAAGTTTTGAAAACAGATGTTGCATTAACTAGTTGAACCTGAGAGATTAATGGTGTAGAGTGTGGAGGAAGGAACGTAATTAGGAAATACCTGGAATTCTTTTAAAGTAATTATGTTTTCCTATGTTAGGTTTACTGTGTTCTGTGGGGTAAAATTCGTGTTCTTTTCATATCAGGCATGAAATCAAAATGGTCAGGGCATCATGTTTTGTGAGGGGTTCTCTCCTCTGTTTTGCAAGATTTGGAACTAATCTTGCGATATTTATCAGCATAGTCTCCTATGTTCTGAACAATGGAAAAATTACAGCCGAAGAGGTAAGGCCGAGTTTCATTACTGGTTTTATATACATACATACATGTGTACGTACGTACATGTGTGCGTACATACATACATACATATACATACATACATACACACACACGTACATACATACATACATACATACATACGTACATACATACACGTTTATATGTACATACATGTACACATACATACTTACACATGTACAGACTTATGTACATTTGTACATACATACATGCATACATTCCATAGATCCATAAGTGTGTCACAAAGAGAGTAGGATGTGGAACAAGTCATAAATACACAAGTGTACTCAATTTTTACAGCGTAAAATACTATAAACATTTTACAAATCAGTAATATGGATCATCTTAACACATAAGAAGTTCATCTACAGAGTAAAAGGACTGTGTATTTAAATGTTTTCTTAAGATGCTTTAAGTTTTGCCTTTTCGTTCTTCAGAATTGTCAGACTGCATGGTAAACGGTTGAAAATTTTTATTCCAGCATAAAATGCACTTTTTTGAAAACAAGGTAAGTTGGCATTTGGTCTATGAAGATGGTGCTTATTCCTTGTATTTTAATGTGTATAGATACATTTGTTTGAAAATTTTCCTGGTTATTGATAATGAAGTTCATCGATGAAAGTATATATGGACATGGAATAGGTAGAATGTCTAGTTGTTTAAATAGACTGCTATATAAACTTCTGGTTTTGCACCAGCCATAAATCTGACAATTTTGCTTTGTAAAGTGAAACTGCTCCCATTGTTGGAAGATTTACCTAAAAAAATTATTCCATAACTTATAATAGAATGAAAGTGTGCATTCTAAATTGATTTGAGAATGTTAATGTTAATGATGTGGGCCATCGACCTAACACCATAACATGCTCCGCTTAACTTTGGAATCATTTAATTTCAGTTTTTCACCATGCATTATTACAGTCAGTCACTTTTATTAGCTGACTAAATGCACTCAATTATACAAAACTTAGAGGTTAAAATCTACGTTGTACAAAAGTTCAAGAGACACAAAATTAAAAATTGAAAATCACTCCAAAATGTTTCAGTTCATATGCGATCCATCATCAGGGAATATGGAGCTGTACTTGACTGAAATTATTCATAGTGGTTCACAGATGTTTGTCATGTGCTTGGTCGGTGTTTAGCAGCGTAATTTTGAACCAGTGGTGTGTGTGTACGTTCCAACAGGCTGGGAACTGGGAACAGCCCGTTGGACCAACAACACCACCACACACACACACACACACACACACACACACACGCGCGCGCGCGCACACACACACAAACACACATACACACTCAAAAACATACGTATGCACGCGCACACACACACATATTTAAATTTATGGTGCCAAACACTGACCAAGCGCACATCAAACACCTGTGAACCACTACGAATAATTTCAGTCGAGTACAGCTCCATACTCCCTCATGATGGATTGCATATTTTCTGAAACATGTAGTGATTTTTAATTTTTAATTTTGTGTCTTTTAAACTTTTATACAACATAGAGTTTAACCTCTAAGTTTTGTATAATTGAGTGCATTTAGTCAGCTAATAAAAGTGTTTGGAATCATTTGTTCAATATGGTACTTCCAGTTTAGGTGATTCTCAATTTGTAAACCAAGAAATTTTGTATTCACCATTAACCATGTGATCATCCTGACTCTGAGTGAAGTTAGTGTGGTGATGGAGAGGAGGTTGAGTTAAAACATTTGTACCCTGCATGTCTGATGTGGCAAGTAGCTTGTACAACATTTTCAGTACTGAATTCTGTAATGTGTACCATGTTGGATGACATTGTTGTAAAACCTAGCTTCAACGATACGGAAGGACAGTTGAATATAGAGAAAAATTGACTTATATTTCCATAAGGAGCAGTGCAGTATGATTAGTGACACTAAGTTGTGACAAGTGTTTGCAAATATTTAGACTTTATTAGTGATTTTAGTTTAGAGAAATTTAACCCTCTGAAACTTAAAATTCTTATAAGTGATACTTGAAAATTCAGTGCCCAACTCATAAAATACACTTTGTTCTCATTATGAAAACCAAACCCATTAATGCTCTTTAGGGAGGAAATTGCTGTCATTCTGAAAAAATGTGTGAACCATACATGGTAAATACTCTCTGTAGGGAATATGCGGAACTTTCAGTATGAATGCAGCCGCAGAGTATAACCCCTGTGCTTTTGAAGGGTTATATGTGTGTAATAGAAATTCCAGTATAATTCTGTCATCACCTGTAACAATTCGATTGCATGACAGATGAATATGTACTGGATGCATGTAAATTGAATTTTATATTTTTCAGTGTGAAGCCCTTAAGATTAATGAGAATTTACTGTATTTTTTACAAATAACCACATGCAATTAAGTGTAATAATTTGCTTTATGTTGTTTCAGATGTTTACGGTAATTGCATACTTCAATATTTTGAAGAGGACAATGATTGATTTCTTCCCATTAGCAATAATAGACATTGCTCAATCATCTGTGTCTGTTAAGAGAATACAGGTACCCTGAATGTAGTATGAATTGTGAGGTGTGGGGACTCAGGCATAGTGTTCTAGAATTGTGACAGGTAAAATTATTCATGTGCTTAGCACTGTGTAATGAAGTTGTATAGAGGGCATGGAGGTTAAAAGCTTTTTACCTTCCGGCCTGCATCACTAGATGCGGGTGAGTGGTCACCTTCATGTCTTTGTTGGTTTACCCACAGAGAAAGAGCTTCTGGTCCTCATTGGACAAGACATGCGGGTGATTCCTCAAGTCAGGTAAATCTGTGCTGGTTGAGAGGTGACCCAGACTCCTCCCAGATGCCAGGCGGAAACACAGAGGAAGGATCGGAATAGAGGTTGAGTATATAAGTGATTGTCTGGAGGAGCTTTATGGGAACTGTAGTCCAATTACATATGCCAGCAAGTGGCCAACTGGGTACCACTTCCTGAAGGCAAAATTAAATTTTAACCTTTACAAGAATAATGCAGAAATTATGGGGGCTGCAGTTTTATAGTTGGTGTAGTAAATTTCTACTGCCTGGATGGTCTGTAGTTTGAACCCCGGTGGGGGAAGAGATTTTGTCGTCTCTATATTTGTCCAGACTGGCTCTGGGGCCCACCCAGCCTCCTCTGCAATGGGTACCAGGGCTCTTACCTGGGGTAGAGCAGCTGGGGCATCGCATTGACCACCCATCCACATGTAGTGACAAGGTTAAGCATGAATGAAGCTATACCTCAATAAGTGCCAGTCATGGCATGTTACAGGGTGACCTTTGTACCTTTAGTGCAGAAATTATTCACAACAGTGAATGTAATTATTTTTATAAGTAATTTTATTCCAACCAGAACATATTGGTACCCTAAAAATATATCCACGACAAATCCATATTAATACATTTCTGTCTATATCCATAGGCATTTCTGTTGAATGACGAAGTAGCAATTTCAGAAATTCTAGAGATAAAGAATAGAAAGACTGTTGTGACATCTGTTGATAGTGACAAGCACTGTGAAGGAGAATACAGTGTAAGTGACAATGAATTGATGAGTAGCTCCACAGACTCCAAGACTTTGTCAGCCAAAACCACAACAGTTGCTTCAATAGTTGGAGTGGCTGAGAAAGCAGGGGGAGGTGATCCTACACACACAAAAGTCATCAGAGTTACCAGTATAACAGCAAAGTGGAGTAACAACTTGTCTGAGAACACCCTGACTGGTGTCAGCCTTGATGTTAGACCTGGAGGACTTGTGGCTGTTATCGGTCCTGTTGGATCAGGAAAGGTAAATTATGAATGTTCCATAAAACACTGTCTTGGATGACACATGTACAAGTTTTCTAGTAACTAGTTTGGTTTTGTTAACAAGCCATGATCAGACTTTTTTCTTAATCAAGAGTGTCCAGTGAAACTGATTTTTGCATATAGGCATGAGATGAGTATCACAAAATTTTATGATGTATAGAGAGGAATGAGATCTCAATCCTATATGCAAAGATAAGTTTCACTGGATGATATTGATTAAGAACAAGGTGTGATGATGGCTTGTTAACAAAGCCGAAACAAGTTTTCTTGAAAATTTGTAAATGTGTTGTGTAAGACTGTTTTAATAACATTCAAATAAAGCACAGTGGTGATGAATCACCTTAAGATTAAAAATTGGTAAGTTACACTTGTCCAGCCACATGTTATTAACCCTTAGGCTACTGGATTAAATTTCACTTGCCATTTAATGATATTAACCCTTAGGCTACTAATGTCGTGTATATATATGGAGCTCCTAGTAAAGCCAGAAATGCTAACGTATATATATGGACCTACGTTTGGCAACGCTGAAACAGTCTCTTTCTATTTGCTGCACA
>JGI20166J26741_11442585_pt1 | contig 13619 bp, 14 predicted proteins | sample TergutCu122P5_FD_26741 | JGI IMG/M metagenome (IMG submission 26741)
CACGTTACTGCTTTCGCACCATCCGGCCCAAAGTTATTAACCGTGCGCTCATACTCTTCGAGAAATCGCTTACGGTTAATAACTTTACGGGCCTGGGCTATGAGTACTAACAAGCACAGGGGCTGACCAGCAACACGCCGTCAATCCCGGCGTAAATACAGTAATGACAGAACTTGACAACTTTTTGGGCCCATGTTAATATTACCCTATCTGAATAACTTGATTAGGGTATTATTTTTTAGGGGGAATGTTTTAGTGCTGGGTAAAGTAAAATGGTTTAATAAGGACAAAGGATACGGCTTTATTGAAAGAGAAGAAGGTGAAGATGTATTCGTTCACTTTTCGGCCATTAAAGAAGAAGGTTTTAAAACGCTGGCGGAAGGTCAGGATGTAGAATTCGATATCGTCGAAGGCGCCCGTGGTCCACAAGCCGCTAACGTGGTTAAACTATAGCCGCTTTAAACCCTGGCAAACAGCCGGGGTTTTAATTTACTAATAAATAAGTTACTCGTTCGAAAGGAGTTGGCAAAATGAACGTTCTGGTTCGAGGCAGAAATGTTGCAGTTACGAACTCCCTGAAAGAGTATGTGGTCAAACGGGTGGGCAAGCTGGACAAATTTCTTGACGGAGTGGACGACGCCACTGTGGTGCTGGTGGTGGAAAGAGATTCCCACAAGGTGGAAGTTACTATCCCGATTAACGGCATGATTTTACGTGGCGAAGAAGCCACCGGGGATATGTATACCTCCATCGACCTGGTAGTGGAAAAGCTGGAGAAGCAGATTGGTAAATATAAAGGGAGGCTGGCCCATCGCCGTCATGTTGGCGACCAGAAGAATACTTACCCCGAATATACTACGGCTGTTGAGGAAGAAGAGGACGAAGAGCACGATGGTCCCAAAATGGTCAAAACCAAACGGTTTGCCATCAAGCCTATGCCCGTCGAAGAGGCCTTGCTGCAGATGAATCTGCTGGGGCACAGCTTTTATGTTTTCTCCAACGCCGAAACCGAACAGGTTAATGTAGTCTATAAACGTAAGGACGGCAACTACGGTTTAATTGAACCGGAGTTTTAAAAAAAATATGACCGGAGCTGGCTCCGGCCCGGGCACGCCCCCAAGGCGTGCCTTAATTTTTTGTCGGACGCCGTTTCTTCCTCATTCCTCCCGATACTCTAGAATGTCTCCCGGTTGGCAGTTCAGGGCCCGGCAAATCTCTTCCAGGGTGGAAAAACGGATCGCCTTTGCTTTGCAGTTTTTCAAAATTGACAAGTTAGCCGGAGTAATATTGATTTTTTCTGCCAGTTCCATCAGGCCAATTTTCCGTTTGGCCATCATGACATCCAGATTTACGATTATCGGCATACTCACACCGTCCAATCATTTTCTTCTTTGTAGGCGACGGCTTGCTTGAACACGTCTTTCAGCGTTAAACAAAACAGCCCCAGGATGGCGAACATGATGACAATGATCGCCGAGGCGATGGTAAACCAAATGCTGGTTTTGACTAAAAAAATTATCGCAATGACAAAGCTGGCCACGGCGCATCTTCTCAAACAACCCACATTTTTTTCGACGAAAGGATTGCCGCCCAGCAGGGTTTTGAAAATGGTCTTTAACTGCCACACAATATAAAGGGCACATAACCCGGACAATAGCAAAATAACAGTATAAGGCGCCACTACATCCGGCCCGTATCCTAAGCGCTCGGTCAGCGAAGGCATGATGAACGGCATGGCGAGGCAGCTCAAAATCCCGCTGTAGAACATTATATCCACCAAAATTTTGGTTAAATAGTGGACGAAACTGTTTTGATACATAAACGCCCCTCCTAATTCGATGTTGGATGATGGAAACATTATGTCACAGCGCCAAACGAGTGTCAATATAAATTTATTGATTATCAATAAATTTATATTGACACTCGAACCTTCTCTCCATTTGGTTGCAGTACGGGAGGCAAAATGTTAAAATAAGCTAAGTTACCAATTAATCGGCGCGGGGAACTTTAGTTTCGTTACTGGTCACACGTTACTGCTTTCGCATCAAGCCGGTACGCAAAACCGTTAACCGTGCGCTCATGCTCGCCGAGAAATCGCTTACGGTTAACGGTTTTGCGTACCGGGGCTATGGGTACCAACAAACACAGGGTCTGACCAGTAACTTAGTTTCCCCTGCTTTTGTTTTGGAAAGGTTGGTTGCAGATGCTGGGATTTATTAAAAATTTACTGGACGACAACGCCAGAGATATTAAAAAACTGCAAAAATCGGTGCTGCTGATTAACGATCTGGAGCCGGAAATCAGCGCCCTGTCGGACGCCGAGCTGCAGGCCAAAACAGTCTCTTTCCGGGAACAGTTGGACCAGGGCGCCGACATGGACGATCTGCTGCCCGAGGTTTTTGCCGTGGGCCGGGAAGCGTCCAAGCGGGTGCTGGGCATGCGCCACTTCGATGTACAGCTGATTGGCGGCATCGTGCTGCACCAGGGCCGCATTGCCGAGATGCGTACCGGGGAGGGCAAAACCCTGGTGGCTACCCTGCCGGTGTACCTGAACGCCCTGGAAGGCCGGGGGGTGCATGTGGTAACGGTGAACGATTACCTGGCCCGCCGGGACAGCGAGTGGATGGGCCGGCTGTACAAGTTCCTGGGCCTGTCTGTGGGGCTGATCGTGCACGGGCTGGACTGGGGCCAGCGCAAGCATTCCTATGGTTGCGACCTCACTTACGGCACCAACAACGAGTTCGGGTTCGATTATCTGCGGGACAACATGGCGGTGCGGCCGGATCAGTTGGTGCAGCGGCCGCTGAATTACGCTATCGTGGACGAGGTGGACAGCATCCTGGTTGACGAAGCGCGAACCCCGCTGATTATTTCCGGCCAGGCCGACAAGGCCACCGAACAGTATTATACTTTTGCCAAAATCGTGCCCCGGCTGCGGGACGAGGAAGATTATACCGTAGATGAGAAGGCCCATACCGCGGTGCTTACCGAAGACGGCGTGGCCCGGGCGGAGCAGATGCTGGGGGTGGAAAACCTCTTTGACGACTCGAACACCCAGCTGAATCATATGCTGAACCAGGCGCTGAAAGCCCACGCCCTGATGAAAAGGGACCGTGATTACGTGGTTAAGGACGGCGAGGTCATTATCGTGGATGAGTTCACCGGCCGGCTGATGTTTGGCCGCCGCTACAGCGACGGTTTGCACCAGGCCATTGAAGCCAAGGAGGGAGTGCGCATTGAGCGGGAATCCCAGACTCTGGCCACGATCACTTTTCAGAATTACTTCCGGATGTACAACAAACTGGCCGGCATGACCGGTACCGCCGAGACGGAGCAGGAGGAATTCCGCAAGATTTACAAGCTGGACGTAGCGGTGATTCCCACCAATAAGCCCATGATCAGGCATGATCTGCCGGACGTGGTCTACAAAACCGAAGCCGCCAAGTTTAATGCGGTGGTGGATGAAATTGCCCAGCGGCACATCTCCGGGCAGCCCATGCTGGTAGGCACCATCTCCATTGAAAAGTCCGAGGTTTTAAGCCACCTGCTGCGTAAAAAAGGCGTTCCGCACCAGGTGCTGAATGCCAAGTATCACGAAAAAGAGGCTGAAATCGTGGCCCAGGCCGGGCGCCTTGGGTCGGTGACCATTGCCACCAACATGGCCGGCCGGGGCACCGATATTCTTTTGGGCGGCAACCCCGAATTTATGGCTCAGGCCGCCTTGCGGGGCCGGGAGGACTATGATCCCGAAGACCCAGCCGGTCTGGACTTGTACCGTCAAATGGTGGCCAAATATGAAGGGGACTGCGAGGACGAGCACCGCCAGGTGGTGGAGTTGGGCGGACTGCATATCATTGGCACCGAACGGCATGAGAGCCGCCGGATTGACAACCAGCTGCGGGGCCGTTCCGGGCGGCAGGGGGATCCGGGGTCCAGCCAGTTTTTCAGTTCCCTGGAAGACGACTTAATGCGGCTGTTTGGCTCCGATAACATCGCCGGTATTATGGAAAAAATGGGTATGGATGAGGATGTGCCCATTGAGCACGGCCTGATTACCAAGTCCATCGAAGGCGCTCAGAAACGGGTGGAAGCGCGCAACTTCAACACCCGTAAACATGTGTTGGAATATGACGACGTCATGAACCAACAGCGGGAATTGATTTATCAGCAGCGGATGAAAGTGCTGCAGGAGCAGGATCTGAAAGAAGTCGTGCTGCAGATGATTGCCGAATCCGTGGCCCGGTCGGTGGAAATATACTGTCCCGACGGGGTCATTCCCGAGGAGTGGGACCTGACTGGGCTGCTGAGTCACGCCGAACAGCTTTATCTGCCCGGTCACGAACTGGAGCCGGCGGATCTGGAGGGCGTGGGCCGGGAGGCGCTGAAGGAACTGCTGCTGGACAAAGCCACGGCTGCTTACGAGGCCCGGGAGGCCGAGCTGGGCGAAGAGGTGCTGCGGGAGCTGGAACAAGTGGTGTTGCTGCGGGTGGTAGACGAAAAGTGGATGGACCACCTGGACGCCATGGATCAATTGCGGGAAGGCATTAACCTGCGGGCTTACGGTCAGAAGAATCCGTTGATTGAATATAAATTTGAAAGTTATCAAATGTTCCAGAACATGGTGGAATCAATCCAGGAAGATGTAGTCCGTTATATGTTCCGGGTCAACGTGGTCCAGGCGCCCGAACAGCGCCAGACCGTGGAGAATAAGTACCAGGAGGAAGGCGCGGCCCAGCCGGTCCGCAAGGAAGAGAAGATTGGCCGCAATTCGCCCTGCCCCTGCGGCAGCGGTAAAAAATATAAAAAATGCTGCGGCCAGACGGCGGGATAAAACGGGAGTTCAACTGTAGTTACGTTCATACGTTACTGTTCAGCATTGAGCCGGCACGCAAAACTATTAACCGTGCGCTCATGCTCGCCGAGAAATCGCTTACGGTTAATAGTTTTGCGTGCCTGGGCTATGAGTTTCAACAAACACGGAACAGTAACAAAAGGAATTAAACTGTAGCCATCGGGGGGAAAGATTATGTTCGCGGAATTGCGCAGAGAGGTTGAGTCCCTGCAGAAACGCCTGGCCGATTTGAGGGTGTCTCTTTGACATCGCCGGCACAGAGCAGCAAATAAACGAGTTGGAACAGGAAATGACCAGGCCCGGCTTTTGGGATCAGGATCAGGCCAGGGCCCAGGAAGTAACCCAAAGGGTCACCGCTTTGAAGGAGCGCCAGGCCGGCTTTGCCGTCCTGGCGGCTGCCCTGGAGGACGTGGACGTGCTCATTGACCTGGGCGAAGAAGAGGAAGGCGAAGACGGACCGCTGGCCAGTGAGGCGGCGGATGAATTGGCTGATTTACAGCGGCGGGTGGCGGAGCTGGAGCTGCAAGTGCTTCTCGGCGCCCCCTACGACGTAACTAACGCCATTGTAGCCATGCACGCCGGCGCCGGCGGCACCGAGGCTCAGGACTGGGTGGAGATGCTGCTGCGCATGTATACCCGCTGGGCCGAGGAGCACAAGTTCAAGGTGACTATCCTGGATCTGCTGCCCGGCGACGAGGCGGGGGTCAAGAGCGTCACCTTTGGCGTGGCGGGCCGGAATGCTTACGGTTATCTGAAGTCGGAAAAAGGAGTGCACCGGCTGGTGCGCATTTCCCCTTTCGACGCGGCGGGCCGCCGGCATACCTCCTTTGCGTCGGTTGACGTGTTGCCCGAAGTGCAAAGCGATGTGGAAGTGGAAATCAATCCCGAGGAGTTGAAGATTGACACCTACCGTTCCGGCGGCGCCGGAGGCCAGCATGTGAACAAAACCGATTCGGCGGTGCGCATCACCCACTTGCCGACCGGCATTGTGGTGCAGTGCCAGAACGAGCGCTCCCAGATCTCTAACCGCAACACCGCCATGAAGCTGCTGCAGGCGAAGCTTTTCGACCTGGAGCTGCGCAAGCGGGAGGCCGAGATGGCCCAAATGCGCGGCGAGCAGCAGGATATCGCCTGGGGCAGTCAGATCCGCTCTTATGTCTTTCATCCTTATTCACTGGTTAAGGATCATCGCACCGGGGCGGAGACAGGCAATGTGGAAGCGGTGATGAACGGGGAGCTCGACAACTTCATCAACGCCTACCTGCGGGACCAGGCCAGACGGAGCTGATGAATGTGGTGTTAAGTGATGCTAAAATATGGTTTTTACATTGTGGAGCCGTCTAAATGGGCATAAACTCCTAAGCGATCTGGAGGTGTGGTTTTTTGCCAAAAATCTTATTTGAGAACCAAGGCGGGGTTGGTTACATTACCATGAACCGCCCTGATGCTATGAACGCCTTGAATGAGGCTTTATTGGGCGAATTGCTTGAGGTTTTGCGCCATTGCGAGGGGAATCAGGATGTGCGGGTAGTGGTGCTGAAAGGCAATGGCCGGGCTTTTTGCGCCGGCGGGGATGTGCGCTGGATGCTGGCAAGCCAGACAGACCCTGCCTGGCCGGCTGGTATCCACGCCCTGGGCGGCCAGTTAAACCAGGTGATTATGCTGCTCCGTAATCTGACTCAACCGACGCTTGCCTCGGTGCACGGTTTTGCCATCGGAGCGGGCTTCAGTCTGGCCCTGGCCTGCGACTTGCGGTTGGCGGCGGCGGGGACAAAGTTTATCCAGGCTTATGCTAATGTCGGTTTGAGCCCGGACGGCGGCTCGACATACTTTTTAACCAAGCTGGTCGGTTCGGCGAAAGCATTGGAGCTGATTTACTCCGGGCGGACTGTGGAAGCGAAAGAAGCCCTGGCGCTGGGGCTGCTCAACGAAGTGACCGCTGCGGAAGATTTGGCTGAAAAAACGGCTCAGCTGGCCGGCCGGATGGCTAAGGGTCCGGCCGTTGCTTACAGCCAGGCGAAAAAACTGGTTTATGAAGCCCATCAGCGGGATCTGGCGGAACTGTTGGCGCTGGAACAGGAAGCTATTGTCACCACCACCTTAAGCCGCGATTTCCGGGAAGGATTAGCCGCTATTGCGGCCAAGAGAAAACCGGTGTTTGAGGGCCGTTAGTATGGTCATCAATAATTGGGGAGATAGCCGGATGAAAATACTGCTATTATGCGACCGAGAGAGCACCTCGTATAACGGCTGGGATTTGCGCTCCCAAGTCCAGCTGACGCTACAGGCCACGGGCGTCGATGTAGATACGGTGGTGTTGAATGGCGACGAAATAAAGCCCTGTCTGGGCTGTTATAAGTGTTGGGTTAAAACGCCGGGATTCTGCACCATGACGGACGACTGCGCCAACCTGGTTGGCAAACAGGAAATCCAAGCCGATCTGGTGATTTTCCTGGCTCAAATCACTTATGGCGGTTTTAGCTATGATCTTAAATCCTTTATTGATCGTTCCATTCCCAACCTCTCGCCCTATTTTGAGATTGTGCACGGCGATATGCGCCACGCCATGCGCTACGAGCGGTTTCCGGACCTGATTTCCATTGGCTATGGCGCCGCTAGCCCTGAGGAACGGCAAACATTTATTGATTTGGCGGAGCGCAATTTCTTGATCATGAGGCCGCAAAAGTATTTTGTCTTTACTTTGCCCAATGTTGCCGAGTCTTCTGGTGAGCTCTCCGACGGGTTCTCCGCTGGGCTCAACGACACTATGCAGGCTCTGAAGAATGTTTTATTGCGGGAGATGGAGCAATGAATAAGATAGTAGCCATTAATGGCAGTCCCAAGCTGAAATATAGCGCCTCTGGTATTTTGCTCAGCCAAGTGGCGGCGATCATGGGCATAGAGTTTCCTGTCTATCAGGCGACGAAGCTGGTTAACCAGGCAAACGATCCCGAAATGACGGCAATCATGTCTGATATTTTAACCGCAGACACCCTGCTGATTGCTTTTCCGCTGTATATTGACGCCCTGCCCGCCCCGCTGCTTAAGGTTTGCACGCTGCTGGAACAGGCCGCGGCTAATCCGGCCGGTAAAAAGCTGCCCAGGGTTTACGCGATCGCCAACTGCGGCTTTTATGAAGCGGAGAATAACCGGCTGGCCCTGGACATGCTGAAAAACTTCTGCCGGCGCTCCGGGCTGGGCTGGGGCTATGGCATTGGCATCGGCGCCGGGGGATCGGTGAGCTCGCAAAGCCCAAATACATTTGACGGTCCGCTGGCCAATGTGTACGCTGCTTTGAGTGAGCTGGTCAAAACAATGGCTAATCACAGTTCGCCGGGGCAGAATCTGTTTTTAACCCCGCAAATACCGCGCGCGGAATATCTGCAGGGAGCGAATAAGGCCTGGGAACAGGCGGCCGATAAATACGGCCAGCTGGCTTCAATCAGGGCCAGACCCCATGAGCAATGATTTTGCTTACTGAGAAGATTATTTTTGCAAATAACCGCTTGGCTGGGGCGGTTATTTGCTGTTTATGACTAACATAAAAATCTCGATGATAAAATCAGTTATTATGAAACAGAGATCGGGAAGAATATTAGTATGCAGGAATAAATAACCTTATGGAGAAAACTTGAAAAACGTTTGCAGGATTCAAAAAGGGGTAGGAGGTTATCTCGGTGGGGAAAATTGAGGGCATACATATACAAAATTATGGCCCATTAAAATCGATTAAGCTAGGTAAACTTTTTAGTGATCAAACAGGATCTCCGCTCGGTAACATGGTAACAATTATAGGCCCCAGCGGCGCCGGAAAAAGCTCAATGGCAGATGCTTTCGGCTTTATTGCCGACTGTCTTGATAAAGGCGTTGAAGAAGCTTGTGACCTCAACAATCGTGGCGGTTTCGATAATTTGGTGTCGCAAAGTTCAAAAGAACCAATAAAATTTGAGTTGTATTACCGTGAAACAAGCAACTCCAGACCAATAACCTATGAATTATCTGTTGCCCTCGATAAAAAGGAGAGACCTTTTGTGCAGGAAGAACGGTTGAGGCAAAGGGTTGAAAAACGTGGGCGACCGAAATCATTTTTACACCTGCAAAATGGCAAAGGCTATGCTTTTGAAGGAAGAGAAGGTTGGCAGGATGATGAAGGCATGGTATCCGGCAGCGGGAAAAAAGTGGACGTGTATCTTTCTGACAATAGAAAGCTTGGCATAGCAACATATGGTGCTATGAGCGAGTATGCTCGTATTGTGGACTTCATGAATTTCTTGAAAAGTTGGTATCTTTGTTATTTTTCACCTGATTCCGCCCGTCAAGTACAGCTTGTGGCGCCGCAGCCTTTTTTGGACAGAACGGGAGGCAATCTTAACAATGTTGCTCAGTATATGTATAGGGAAGATAAGTCGGGCTTTGAGAAAATATTAAAAGAGATTCAAACAAAACTTCCCGATATTACTAAAATTGAGCCGTCTAAAACTAACGATGGTCGAATGGTGTTACGTTTTTTAGAATCTGGTTTTTCGAAACCATTTTATTCGTCCAGGATGTCTGATGGGACGCTTAAATTATTTGCATATTACTTACTTTTGCACGAAAAAACTCCAAGACGGCTTGTTTTTATTGAAGAACCGGAAAATGGTTTGTATCACCATTACTTAACAGAATTAGCCGGTGAAATGAAAAGAAATGTCGGGAAAGGGTTTTCAAAACAACTATTTATCACTACCCATAGTCCTTTTTTTATAAATGCTTTAGCACCTGATGATGTATGGGTTCTAAATAAAGGTGAGGATGGATTTTCAACTCTTAAACGTACTTCAGATTATGATTATGTCCAAAACATGACAGAAGAAGAAGTTTTGCTGGGAGATTTATGGTACAGTAAATATTTCGGCTAGGAGGCAAGCAGCTTGTTTATACAGTTTTTAGTTGAAGATCAATCAGGTGAGAAGCTTATTGATGCTGTGCTGGCTAAGTTTAAACTTGAGAAGCCCCATATAACGATTGAATATCAGATAAAATCATATAAAGGAATTGGCGGTCTAAAAAAGGGGCCAGATGTGCAAAACATTAAATCTCAATATTTACTTACAGAGCTCCCCAAGCGAATGAGAGCCTTCAATAATACGTTGGGATACATGGAGAATGCCTCTCTTTTTATAGTCTTGGATAACGATACTCGGAACACGGATGATTTTAAAAATCAATTATCCACTGTAGCTAAACAAAACAAAGTCTCTATTGATCATGTCTTTTGTATTGCTGTTGAGGAAATGGAAGCCTGGCTGCTCGGCGATCGTCAAGCTATTAAAGACGCTTACCCAAGGTTACATAACCGTATTGATACAAAACATAGTAACTATAAACAAGATAGTATTTGTGGCACATGGGAATTACTGGCAGATATGCTTACGAAAAATGGGTTGAACGGGTTTAGGAAAGAACACCCCACAGCAATGGATGTTGGAAAATGCAAGGGCATATGGGCGGAAAAGATAGGAAAACATTTACGAATCAGAGAAAATGCTTCGCCGAGTTTCAATTATTTTATCAACGAATTAGATCAGAGAGTTTCCATATTATTGTAACAATTTGCTCTAACCGCAACTGTTTAAATGGCTGTCGACAAGATGGGTTTTTAAAACTCATTTTGCGGACAGCTCTTTTATATTGCAATTTTTCTTCACACCTTTTTTCGTTACCGGGGCAGGATTTATCGCATGAAACAAGAATATATTGGCTTGGTATGCCGTAATTTGGCGAGTTGCGGAGTAAATGGCGAGTGGAGTAAATGATTAGGGGTAAATGGCTAATTGACTAAATGAGTAAACGGCCGGCGCCGGAATAGGTTGAGTCAGCCGGGAGATGCTAATGGCATAATGCTGCGATGCGGGGATATGCCATGTTTTTCAAAAAAATAGTGGAATTCTTCTGGGTCACCGTTGGCGTGGCCCTTACTTCCCTAGGTCTTAACTTATTCCTGGTGCCCAACAAAATCGCCGCCGGCGGCGTTAGCGGCATTGCTATTATTCTGCATTACCTGATTGGTTCGCCGGTGGGTTTAACCATGCTGGCTCTGAATGTTCCGCTTTTTGTGGTGGGTATTTACCGGCTGGGGCTGACCTTTGGATTCCGGTCCCTATACGGTACCCTGAGCCTGTCCGCTTTGGTGGATTTTCTGGCCCCTTACCTGCCCACACCCACTGATAATTTGTTGCTGGCCGCTATTTTTGGCGGCGTGCTGACGGGCTTGGGGCTGGGGCTGGTTTTCCGGTTCCGGGGCACCACCGGCGGCACGGACTTGGCGGCGGCTGTGCTGCGCACCTATACCGGCGTTAATATCGGGCAGCTGCTGTTTCTGGTTGACGCCACGGTGGTGCTGGCGGCGGGGCTGCTGTTCCGGTCCTGGGAGTTGATGTTATACGCGCTGATCACTGTTTTTATTACGGCTTGGGTTATTGACCTGGTGCAGGAAGGTTTTAGTTACGCCAAAGCATTTTTTGTGATTTCCGACCGTTTCGAAGTTATCGCCGGGGAAATCATGCGGGAACTGGGCCGCGGCGCCACCGCCTTAAAGGGGCGCGGGCTGTATACCGGCTCCGATCGAGAGGTGCTGTTGACGGTAGTGAACCGGTCGGAGGTCAGCAGATTGAAGGAAATAATTTATGACGCCGATCCCGGGGCTTTTGTGATCCTGGCTGATGTGCGGGATGTCTTGGGCGAAGGTTTCAAAGACTGGAAGAAACAATGACTGAACGGAGGTTGGGCGATGGAAATACCGACAGAAACACTGGAACGCCTTAAGGATAAGGCCCGGGAGATCAGACGCCACATTATCACTATGGTGGGCGCGGCCGGTTCAGGCCACCCGGGCGGTTCCCTGTCCGCGGCGGATATCGTAACGGCTTTGTATTTTGCCGAGATGCGCATTGATCCCGAACGTCCCGACTGGCCCGAGCGGGACCGGTTCGTGCTGTCCAAAGGGCATGCTGCGCCGGTACTGTATGCCGCGCTGGCGGAAAGGGGCTATTTCCCGACGGCCGATCTGAACTCCCTGCGGCAGTTGGGCAGCCATCTGCAGGGGCATCCCGATATGCGTAAAGTGCCCGGGGTGGAGATGTCCACCGGCTCATTGGGGCAGGGGCTCTCGGCGGCCAACGGCATGGCCCTGGCCGGTAAACTGGACGGCCGGGACTACCGGGTGTTCGTGATGCTGGGGGACGGGGAAATTCAGGAAGGCCAGGTGTGGGAAGCCGCCATGGCCGCCGCCCATTACAAGCTGCATCGCGTGATTGCTTTTCTGGATTACAATGGCCTGCAGATTGACGGGCCCATCGCGGAAATTATGTCCCCCGGCTCGGTGGCCGATAAGTGGCGGGCCTTTGGCTGGGAGGTGCAGGAAATTGACGGTCACGATATGGCCGCTATCCTGACGGCGATATCCCGGGCCGGAGCAGTGCGGGACAAGCCGTCGATGATCGTAGCTCACACAGTCAAGGGCAAAGGCTGCTCTTTCATGGAGAACCAGGTGGGCTGGCACGGCGCGGCGCCCAAGCCGGAACAGGTGGAACAGGCGCTCAGGGAATTGGCGCCCGGGTCATGTTAACCGCAACCAGGAGGTTTAGATCAGGAGGTCTTGAGTATGAGTAAAAAAATTGCCACCCGGGAAGCCTACGGTGCGGCGCTGGTGGAATTGGGGCGGCTGAATCCCAACGTGGTGGTGTTGGACGCCGACCTGGCCAAATCCACTAAAACTATCGATTTCAGTAAAGAATTTCCCCAGCGGTTTTTCGATGTGGGCATTGCCGAGCAAAATATGATTGGCACCGCCGCGGGACTGGCTGCGGCGGGTAAAGTGCCATTTGCCAGTTCTTTCGCGGTGTTTGCCACCGGGCGGGTATATGACCAAATCCGTAACAGCGTCGCTTATCCCAGGCTGAACGTAAAGATTGCCGCTACTCACGCCGGGATCACCGTAGGCGAGGACGGCGCCTCCCACCAGATGGTGGAGGATATTGCCCTGATGCGGGTATTGCCTAATATGACGGTGCTGGTGCCGGCCGATGCGGTGGAAACCAGGGCGGCGGTGCTGGCGGCGGCGGAAATGGACGGGCCTGTCTATATCAGATTAGGCCGGGCCGGGGTACCGGTGCTGCATGATGAAAATACTTTCCGGTTTGTGCCGGGCCAGGCGGTGACCATGCGGGAAGGCGGCGATGTGGCCGTTATCGCCTGCGGTATTATGGTGACCGCGGCTCTGGAGGCGGCGGAACAACTGGCCGCCGAAGGCGTTTCGGTTCTGGTGCTGGATGTGCATACCGTTAAGCCCCTGGATGTGCGGGCGGTGGTGGAAGCGGCTCAACTCACCGGCGCGGTGGTTACAGCCGAGGAACACAGCATTATCGGCGGTTTGGGCGGCGCGGTGGCCGAAACGCTGGCCGAACACTATCCCGTGCCGGTGCGCCGGGTGGGCGTGGCGGACACTTTCGGCGAATCGGGCAAACCGGACGAATTACTGAAGAAATACGGATTGACGCCGGCCGAGATTAAGCTGGCCGTGCATGAAGTCCTCAAAAGAAAGCAGTAAACCATCACATGCCCGGATAAGCTTAAATGGATGGGGTATGGCTGACTGTCAATAGACTGTTGCCGCGCCCTGTTTTTTTGTTACTGCTTATGTGTTATTGTTCAGGGGTTATTTATTGATCCTTGCCGCAGAGTTTGCCGGGCGGCGGAAAAAATTCGATGCCAGTAAGGGGATAAG
>JGI20166J26741_11442807_pt1 | contig 13618 bp, 5 predicted proteins | sample TergutCu122P5_FD_26741 | JGI IMG/M metagenome (IMG submission 26741)
CCCTAGAAAAAAATTCCTGGGTATGCCACTGTGTAGAAGAGGGTGTCTCCAATGAGATGGGAACTGTTAAGCAGTCACAGATGGCTGAGAGTTATTTAGTATTCAGTGCTGATTTGAACATGTGATAAATGCACTTTTCTGAATGTAATCAAAAACATCTTTGCAGCTGTACAGATTCATTGACAGAGTTAAGGTTATATCTTAAAGAAAAATAATTTTATTGGAGATACTTTAGTGGGTACACTGCAAGAGGTGGGAAAATAACATCAAGATAGAAGTTACAGAAATAAGTTTGGAATAGAATGAATTACTTTAGTTTAAAATCCAGATGATAGGACTTTTTTTTTTGTGGAATTTAAGATGTTCCATTACTGAAGAGCTACTTTACAAATAAGGTTATTTATTAATGCATGTTACTGTACTTTCAAAAATGGGTGTGATAGGTTCATTGTATACAAATTTGAAGTAATTTATTTGTTTAATCTATATATGTTTGTTTCCTCAAATCTTCGTCATTTCATATTCAGAATATATATCTTTTCAACCGTCCTGTTTGTAGTCATTTGTCTCAGTTCCTGTATACAATAAGATACAGTTTCTGTATGTAATTCTTCAGTTTGTTCCTTGATGTATAGATAAAGAGACATACCTGTGATTTCCCTGTTGAGAACTTGAAGGTCTTATTTTTATATGGAATACTATTTTCTTATAGCCTCCTGTCCACCAGGGCAGGTATCTCAGTCAGGTTTGGTTCCCTGCGTGAAATGTCCTCCAGGTTACAATCAGACTCTGGAAGGACAGAAATTCTGCTACAATGAAGATGGATGGCATATTGGTGTTGAATGCCTTCTGCTACCCTGCCTCAATGAAGGATCATGCCACAGCTTGGGATCAGGTTTATTCCAATGTGAATGCAAACCAGGATTCATAGGTAGGATCATTGTTAGCTGAAGAGAGCAGACAGTTCATAATGGCTTGTCAAGATTTAGAATATTATCATGTGACATTACCTTTATGTAGTACACACTGTTGAAGAGGATACAGCTGTAACTCACATTTTACTTTGGCAGTCATTCACCTACAGTATTAGAATGGAGTCCATGTCCTTGCATGTGGAGCATATATGCTTATCCTTTTGACAGGGCAGAAGTGTTTCTACGCCTCAGTTTACAGAGTTTGTGCTCAGATTTAATTAAATTCCCAATAATAAGGACGCAGTCTGTCTACACACAACTTTTATTATAGTAAATCCGATAGCAGCTACATGTTTCAGCTGCACAAAGCAACCATCATCAGGCCATGTGTATCAGAAAATTTAAAAAGAAAATTATGCACCTGTAGCCATACATATAATTATAAAATCCATGGCTGAGATCTCGATGGACTACATCCTGATTTATAGCATGTTCTACAAGCACAACAGAGGTGTCACACCTCAAGATTGAATTCAACTGTTTCTTGTGACTACTTTCAACTGAAGAGATTCATTAGTCTTTACTGAGACTTTTTCTTTTTATTATGTCATTGCTGCTGATGCTGCTGCTCTTTGTCCTCTTCCACCATCACCACCATTGATACTACCACCACCACCACCACCACCACCACCTAGCAGTCACAGAGCAGGGCCATTGTTGACCCATTCAGACCTTATTCATCCAGCATTCCCTCAAAGGTCACTCTTGTTACTCTGAGCCATATCAATTTTAATGCTTGTAAATATCTGTTTCTTAGCCTTCTCGCAATTGGTTAACCCAGCTGGTTTTATATTTTTATATTTCGTCCAGTATGTTTTCTATTTTTAATTCATGTCATATGTCTTCATTTCTTTCATGGTTTATCCAGGTGTACAGTATTTTGCCACTTGTTTCATAAATTTCCTTTCAATCCTAATGGAATGGGAGGAGTAGAGAAGGTATAAGTTGTTGCTTATTTCAAGTTATTGGCCACACAGTGACCCAGAGAGACTAAATAAAACTATAGGAATCTTTGGATAAATGGTTCCTGGTTTACACTTTGACCAAATACTTGAAAAATCTTATTGCTTAGGATCATATTGTGAGGTGCAAGTGAAGGGATGTGACTCCAGTCCTTGTCTGCATGGTGCTTTCTGCATGGACACTGGCCCGGCACAATACAACTGTTCTTGTCTGCCTGGATACTCTGGTCTCAATTGTGAGGTAAATTACTTTATTTCTACTATTTCACCATATTGTAATTTCATGCAGCAGTGTAGTGGTCATGTTTCTTGTTTTGGCTTCTATCTTTGAATTTCCTACCTTAATTCAAACCTGAATGTAGTTAGCTCTTACATACATAAAAAAAAGAGTAAATAATTTAAATCATTTCATAATTTCTCAAGTAGTCATATGTTAATTTCACACCAAAGTCATGTTAATTTTGGAAATTCAAGTTCACCCAAAATAATATTTCATTAATAAATATAAATTTTTACCATTTAGAGCTGAAACTAGGGGTTACCTGTACATCATTGTGGCAACTAAGGAAATTGATCAAGGCTGTGCAGGACCATAATGGTTCACCCCATCTCCACATTGTAACAACACACTTTGTTCTCTAAAGTTGATTATCGGAGCTTCTCATGACATCTTCCTGTATGGCCTCCAGCAGTTGCACTTACTCATTATATCTTCTGCTGCAGGTTATGATGACTTAACAGTAGATGGGCTGTGCTGATTTGTACTATTTTTCATCATTGTCTTGTAGGTAGAAATTGATGAATGCAGTTCAAATCCTTGTCTGAATGGAGCAATTTGTGTTGATAGTATCAACAACTTCACATGCCTTTGCTCAGATGGATTTCAAGGTACCTTTGTTCTTTTTATGTGATATATTTTTCAGTGACAAATTGTGACTTGCATATCAGGATTCACCATTAGTATTGTGGCACATATTCTATAGATGTAGGTAATACATTAAATGTTGACTCAATCACATGAAATAGAATATTAAAATATTGCATTTGTTTTCCAGTTGCAATAAAACATAAGGTATTGGGTTGGTCGTATCTGTTAAAGATTTTTTTGAAACATTCACTGTATGATGGTAATGGAATAATTTGCTGTCACGGATCAGGACAAGCGTAAATGTAGCTAGTGAATTATTTGCAGAATAAACCATAATTATATTTTGTAAATTAAATTCTTATCAACATAATCAGTCATATCAGTGGCACTGCATACCATGAATAACTTGTAGATTTTTTTGAATAGATGAAGTCCATCAACATAATACCAGCTACGTAATGAATCAACCAATCCATCAGTTGTCACAATATTGGAATATCGGTAGAAATTGTTCAGTATTCACATTGAGGCAGCTAAGACCACCATCTGTTTTGCTCTGTGCATGGAGTGGTGTATACAGTTTGGACATGTATCCTGGGGATAGAGTTTGGTGTAGCACACAAACTGTCTTGTGCAATAAAATAACAACCTACTCTACAAGCTAGAAAAAGCACTGTCTGCTTTATTCTTCTTAGTGTACCATTTTTTGGTTGGTTGGAAGGTTCATTGTAGTTGGACAGATATAAATGGTCACACAGAAAGAGTATGAATGGCAATAGACTTCAAAGTAAAGAATGTTAATTCTGTATAGAAAATTAAAAGTAGAAGTATATTAGTTTGTTGACACACTGATGAAAACTCTAAAGAAGATCAGGTCTGTGGAGCTGGAAAATGAAGTACCAAAAGTGAACTGCAGATATAGATCAAATTTACTGGAGGCACAATCAGCCACATTCAGTTTTGTTCATGAATTGAATTTGTGAACATAGTTTAAAAAAAAAATAGCATAATTCTCATTAATCTAACTTATTGTGTTGGAATGCCTTTCACTTTTATGTAATACAAAAGATATTTTCTTTGCATCTGCAGCATCTAATTCAGATTTTCAATTACATTCCCAACAACATGCATAAGATGCTGAGTTCAAACACTCAGGATTATCATGAGCACCACACAGCTCATAGTATGTGTGAGACACAGAAATGTTTGTGGTTGTTTACAGGTGTGTTGTGTGAGGAGAACACTGATGAATGTAATGCACTTCCTTGTCTCCACAATGCAACATGTATTGATGGCATTGCCAGCTATAGTTGCCAGTGCACTGAAGGTTACTCTGGGAGACTCTGTGAAATAGAACCATTTGATGCGTGTATGAGTGAACCTTGCCACAATGATGCCACCTGCATTTTTACTGGCCTGAACTACAGGTGAGATAGGGACATTCCAGTTTATGACCTACTGCAAAAGCCAGGGTTTTCACATTTGATCAGTCCTATAACTTACATAAAACTGCATGGATGTATATTTCTTATTCTTCCTTCATTACTGAATCCATTTTTATCTGCATTGTTCACCTGTAATCACAAACATGAAACATGAGCCAGGGATCTGATGTTCTACTGCAGAGATATTCAAACTGTGTGCTGCAGAACTCTGGTGCTCTGTAGGTGACTAGGTGACTTAAAGGGTTCTGCAACCACATTTATTTCATAATGATATTGGTAATATCATTTTGTTAATTTGTAATTGCAGTTTTTTTCTCTACACCTTTGTGCATAATTCATGCTGAATTTATTTTAAGTGTAAATTACTAGTAATGAATGAATGAATGAATGAATGAATATAATTTTGTTTTCATAAATGTACATATAGTTTTTGTTTTTAAAATAAAGAGTTATATTTTAAAACTTTTAAAAGTATCCGTTTATTTTACAGGGATTCTGTGAAAATTAAGTTATCAGGAATTTTAAGACCACTGGCCTATGGCCTATAGGAATGGGGGGGGAGGCAATACTGGTAATTTGGTTCAAGACCAACCACATGAAAAATGTATATTATTTCCACATGCCATATCCATCTGTGTTTTCTGATACATTCAAGGGCCAAATCACATGTGGATATTTCCACATCTCTTCTACATCCCTCATCTGTGACACAAAAACTTAAAAAACAAGGGAAGTAACAGGCTCCCACCATGTTGAGACTCTTAGGTCTCCTCATTACACTTTTAATGATAGACATTGAATTCCGTTACATGGTTTCCATTTTTACAAAAGTAGAATTCCTTTGCCTTTGCAAAGGGCAGGAAAGTAATTATTTTAATCACATAATTTTAAAAAAGTTGTCAAATTAATGACACTTTTGTTTTCAGCTGTGTGTGTTCAAATGGATTTGAAGGGAGGAATTGTGAAGTGAATACAGATGACTGTAAGAACAACCCATGCACAAATAATGGAACATGCATCGATTTGATAGCAGGATACAAATGTGAATGTGCAACACTGTACACTGGAAATCACTGTGAAACAAGTGAGTTGAGTTGGCATTCAGCAATGGAATATTCTGAAGAAGAGTTGTATAATATGATTATTTTTAACCCATTCTTTAGGATGCTGTTTTTCCCAATTGTGCTGTCTCATGTAGTTCTAGCATGTGATGCTGTGTATTCAGATTGTTAGCAACAAGAACCTATCTACCCCCAAATGGTCAGTAGAAGATGGAGGAAACAGTTTCTTCTGAAACAATTGTAATCAGCTGCAGTATGTCATGTTACAAAAGACAGTCACAGCTTTAAAAGCTTTAAATCTCAAGTGCAACTGTCCTGTTGTCTGGTTGTATTGGTCATGTGTAAGCAACTGGAATACAGTGTAGACATTTCAAGATTTTGAAGTTTAGAAAAAAATTATGAAACAAAAAATGTTCAATTTTCCTTACATAAACCATTTTGAAGCAGGGATCTGCTGAAAAATTCAATAAAAATCATTTTTTTAAAGTGAGTATAGCACATTTTATGTTATTATGTGAATGCTGATTTCTACATGTTCTAATCACGTGGGCTGGCATCAAGTGTCCTCAGGGAATTCAAACTTGAAGGAAAAAGTCATTTCATGTGGCTGAAGTTAAACTAAATTAGATTCATGTTGTTGCATTGCCCACTTTGTGAAACAATTTTAAGTGGCCTCCTTTCAGACAAGAATCTAAATCTCCAGCCTTCAGAACAATGTCCTATGTTAGAATACTAAAAGCAATTGGAATATGGTAGCAGGATGGTTTAAAAATTGCCAAAGTTGTACAAAATTTTTTAAAAATAAATGTTTTATGGAATTGTTGAGCACACCTTGCATGCTTACCAAGAACGGAATAAATATTTATTATTTATTTATTATTTGCAGAAAGATATATTTCTTTCAAACAAAAGTTTTAGATGATTAATCTGTTTCCAGGAAAACAGAATTACAGATATTTTTAGAATGATACTCATAGTGAAAGCAGGTCTGTGTCATGGAAATATATGCGTAGAATATACGTCTAAACTTATTCCTTGTTTTTAACTTGCTTCTACATTCTGTGGGCTTCAGTGATATTAGTCATCTTGATGAAGGTTACTAATGTATTATGGAAATCATCAAACATTAATTTACACTTACAGAACTTCCTTCAGAATATTTTCTCCGTTTCCCATCATCTGGAACAACAGACTATGTACGTATGAAGGGGCCACATTCACCTCTTACTCAGGTAACCATTGTAATCTTTGTGTTAAATCATCCGAATCAGTGAAACCAGAAATTGTCAAGAAATGTGCCACATACATTAACAATTTTTTTTTTTCATTTAATATGGCTTGTTATGCATTATTTTATTCACAACCAGTACAAAATTAGTGTGTCATTCATGAATTGAACTAAATATCTTGGTCCTTATATATTTTTATAAATTTTTGTTTTATAATTTTATAATAATTTTTATATAAGAGTATTTTTATATTCATCACATAATTTATCATATTTATAGTTAACATAGATAAATTTATTATTTATTGTGTTCCTTAGCTAGACATATGCCTCTTATAAGCAAATATCCACATTACATTGACTAATTCTATACACTATGGTTTTTCATAACCTTGTCAGGATTTGTGGAATGCAGGTAAATGAATGAATGAATGAATAAATAAATAATTAAATAAATAAATGACATGCTCATAACTTCAAGTATTGCAGGAGTTTCCAGTGACACAAAACATTACATAGTGACTACTTTTAAAATGTCTGTAACATTAAAATTTGTGTTTTGGTTTCCTGTGACAGAGAGTGAATTACATAAGTGGAGTTAGGAAATTGGAGACAATTTAATGCTGAGATAATTAAACTGAGAAAACAGAGGTTGAAACCTTTATGAAGGAAAACCTTTAAATTAAGTATATCAAATATTACAGTATTTCTAAATATGTAAATGCTATGCAAATAGCAGAGTGTAATTTGATGTTAAAAACAGGAAGGTGGTAAATATGTTTTGAATGTTCTGTTGTGCCCTCCTAGGTTTCATGGAGGCAAGTTTAAACTACAGTCCAAATAACTAACATCCAGACAGCAGAGTCTTTCATGTTGATGATCTATGTGAAGTATAGCAGCTCACCTTTAGTACACTCTCTGAACATTTTTTTTAATGACAGAATAATAATTTTTCACTTCTCATCACTTAGTAATACTTCTGTATAGGAATGGATTGTGTTGAAATTTTATATTTAGAGACTGTACAAAATTAGCAGTTATACTTACTTGTGAAGGAAGGAATTAACTAACAATTTATGATACAATTAGGGCATGATTACATTGTTCCACGTCCTTACATTCTCACCAGTAATGGTTGTCTTGTCACATCAGCACTATGAAGACCACTGTTACATAACCTAAAAATAAATCAGCGAAAATTGGAGGACCATGCTTACATTTGTTTCTTTCTGTTTGTGTCATTTTTGTAGCCATAAATAAGTTTAAGGCTGCAGTAAAAATTTGGAACAATGCTGAGGTATGAAGTACAAAGCTCACTATTTTTGTGTATTGTTTTGTGTTCTCAATTATATTTGGAAAATATCTGAATATTACATTTACTTATTTATTTATTTTTAATTATTATAATTTCACAATGTACAGTATTTCTGAGAATTTGAGTTGAAAGTGTTGCATCATGTTTCAGGTGTCTTTGTGTTTATGGCTGAAATCTGCTGACAGTTTCAACTATGGCACAGTCTTCTCATATGCAACAAATATTTCAGACAACAGTTTCACGCTCACTGACTATAATGGGTAAGTACCACAAAGGACATAAGATATATAGGTGTGTTTTGTTATCAGTGTATGGTTTCCTGTTAGCTGTGTTGTAATAATTATGGTGTTCTGTAATGTGACACCAAGTGATTTAGTAGATGTTACATATCTGCCAAATTACTTCCAAGAAAACTATAACTTTATGTTCCTTATCACCAGAATCTCTTATGTAACCCTGCTGTGTCTGCCCACATATACACACATAACACTGCTGTTCAGGGTGAATGGGTTGTCTTGAAATTTGACAAATACTGGGTGTCCTGCCTGCAATTATTCTTGTGTCTCCCTACAGTTGCAGGTATGTGACATGACAGTGTCTTAACAGAATGGTACCTGACCATTTTCCTACATTTTTCTCTTTTTCACCTCCATAAATCAGGAACCATGAACACTCAAGTAAAAATAAGTTCACTTTCTTAATTTGCATATAGCTAGGTGCCTGGTCAAAAGCATGAAGTGCTCAAGACTGAGAATGTGATAAAATGCTGCTTGGTTAGAATTGCCATAACATTGGGACTGTTGTACACATAATATGGGACCATGGTGGAATGATGAGTGACGTAGAATATGGAAGGAATTCATAGAAGTACCTGCTGCAGTGCCACTCTCTCCACTACAAATATTGCATGAAATTGCCTGGAGTTAAATCTAAGGCTTCATGGCAGGAAGTCAGCATCTAACACCTTAAACTATGACACTGACTTGTTTTCTTCTTTATTTTATTTATATGTTTTTATTTTTTATTTGTTATGTTATTTGAATTTACAGCCAGTCATAATTAATGTTGCAACAGAGATGTCAGAAGTTATCTGAATTTGTATATTGATTTGTGACAAACAATTATGACTGATCACTTAAATTATGTTTCAGTTTTGTCTTGTATGTGAATGGCGAGCGCATTGTGACAGACATTACAGCAAATGATGGTTTTTGGCATTCCATATGTGTTATGTGGCATTCTTCAGATGGGGAATGGAGCATTTACATTGATGCAAAACTTGGTGATAATGGAACAGGTCTTGCAAATGGAACATTCATCCCAGGTAAAAAAAAAAAGCACAGAGAATTGCCTACAGGGAGAGTCATTTTTGTTTTATCACACCTTGTTTTAAAATCTTATGATTACAGTGGTAAAATTTATTCCAGTCATCCACCAATCATGTAGAGAATAAACATGACATATAAATCTTATACTTTCTATTAGAAAAGATGGAAGAAAGTGTGTAGTTAATCAGTGTGGTATTTCCAATAAACAAAGATGCTGAATTAAGATATGTAAATGAACAAGTGACATTTGGGAAGAAGGCGAAAAAAATGTGTTGCACTGTCTCTCTCAACAGTTCAACCATATGAATTAGTTCAGCCTTGCAGTATAGCAAGAGGAGATGGTGCTCTTCATTAGAAACAAGCATGAAAAGAGTTGCATATTTACTTTCTGAGCATTTTGCTCAAAGCTGGATCTATCTCATTTTGTGCCTGAGGCAAGATTATAAAATTATGCCCCCCCCTCCCCCCACCTCCCCCTTCCCCTAGTAGCTGTACCACATGAAGTCTGAAACTTAATTCAGTTTGAAATTATAGAAATATGCCTTTTTTTTTGTAATGCCATGGCATGTTTGGGATTAGTACATACATATTGTATGGGGGCATGCGGTGGCATAGTTGTTAAGGCACTACGCTACAAACTGGCAGGTCGCGGGTTCTATTCCTGATGGTGTCATTGGAATTTTTCAATGACATAAACCTTCCAGTTGCACTATGGCCCTGGGGTCGACTGAGCCTCTACCAGAAATGAGTACCAGGTGTATTCCCTAGGGGTAAAGGCAGCCAGTGCATAAGGCTGACAACCTTACCACCATCCTGTGCCGTTGTCATGAAACCTGGGAACCTTAACTTCCTGGAACCCTCTGGGCCACTCCAGGCCTGTGATGGGACTGCTTTACCTTTACCTTACATACATATTGTATATACTTTCTCTGCGCCCCTCATCTTTTAACCCACAGTGAGTGCCTCACATGCGTTGCCCTTGTTATGGCTCTGATTTTACTCTGTGTTAAGACCTGATACTGTCAGTAAATCTTAAGTAAGGGTAGGGAAAGAAGAGAGGGGAACTATTGTCTTAGTTAATGTAATTAAAGTGCAATTGCTAGGAGTTTAAAATGGTTCAGTTGGTGCATAACAGACTTGTCCATATTTATATCAATACATAAAATACTGTGGCTGCTGTTATGTTTTAAGGTGATGGAATCCTTGTACTTGGTCAGGAGCAGGATCTAATAGGCAGCGGTTTTAGTGAGGCTGAGTCATTTTTGGGATATATCTCCAGTGTTGCCATGTGGGATTATATTCTTCAAGTGACAGAAGTCTGGGACTTGACGATGCTGTGTGGAGTGTCTTCCAGAGCTGGCAACATCTTCATATGGACAGACTTCTTGAATGGAATTCATGGAGATCTGAAAGTACAGACTACTGTGGTCTCTACTATTTGACTGTACTGCATCTCTGTACAGTATAACACTTAAAAGTTAACAGCATTTTTGGACTTACCTTTATTATCTCAGGTCTTGTCTGTTTACCTGCCTGCCTGCCTGCCTGCCTGCCTGCCTGCCTTCTTTCTGTCTCTTCACTGTTTTGAAATATAGATCAACTGTATGAATTTGACAAAATGTTACACAAATATTACACCATTGGATGCCACACCAAACTTAGAAGTCTTATTGGTCTAAAATCTGTAATAATAACATGGTACTTGCACAAACCATTTATGAGTTGGGCATGACACTAGCTTTACAATTAAAGTGCAGTAAATATCTGAACATATTAACATAACATTAATGATTTCAGATGTCATACACCATTGCAAGAACACGATAGAATACTATGCCAACTATGCTAACCATGGAAAGCATTTTAAACAATAGCCACTGTAGTGATTATGGCAATGATATTAACCAGATTAATGATGGAAACTGAAGTATGTAATTTTTGGTCTTTGGAAAGTTTACGTACACTGCAACACAATTTTTTTGGAGATGAATACACAAAGAATTCAGTTCTGAGGATTTCATTCTTCTGGATTGTGGCACTGCATCACTGAATAGTTAGATCCAAACATTTTGAGGCAATATAATTTCTGCAGCTTGAAGGATCATAATGTCCAAGAATGCCCAAAATATTTTTTGACATTTTGGCTCTTGCACAGTTTGGCTGTTGAAGATGAGGAAAATACATGGCCTCCTAATGTTGGGGTCTAATTACCCAGTGACACAGCATCATTTCCCAAAAGAATGGAATCTCAGATATACCACTACAGAAACTTCAAAATCTGCCCTACTTTATTGTTATTGAATGTTAGTGTGGCTTGTGCATGATGTGCAGATTCTACAGTAGGCCTGAACAGAGTTAATAACCTGAAATTTTCCCCATATTATTGACAGGCAGCTATACAGGAATGAAATTGGAAACTGTAACTAATATTTAATTTATTTGTCACAGGTATTCAGAACAATGCAGAATGCCAGCATATAAAGTATGATCTGGGTATATGACATCCTGTTATGCTTCCTATATTAAATTGAAATAAAATGTTTTACCATCTTCACAGTTACTAAATTGTGTAGATAAAAAAAGAACCCTGTTGTAAGAACAATGTGTGAACATTTTTATTGAGTGCTGGTGTTTGGCATCAAATATCAAACAATGAAGAAAAGTCGTATGTGGTATATGTCATATAAAATTAACATTTGATAGAAAATCCCTACAAAACAGAAAACCAATTTATGTTACCACTTACCAGTAAATACAAATATACATCACACACATCATTATTGAAAATAAAACGCATTATTGTTTAAGAAATAATGAGAAAGTAAAATTGAACAACAAGGGTAGATAATAATTTTTAAAATTTTAGAAATTAAACTTTATATAATTTTAATTACCACATGAAAATCATATGGCTAATAATTATAATTAAACAAATTTTTGAGGGGTGTGATCTCACATCTATTTTTACTGACATAATATAAGGTCATGTTTACATTTTTGCATTATTTTTAAAGGTTAGCCAGATGATGGCTTGTTTACAAAGCTGAACCTTGTTGTTAGACTGTCAACAAGGTTGTTTATTAATAAAGTTCTGTTTGATGGTATAGAAGCTTTCTTTTCATTCAATAAAATGTCCTGAATTTACATTTATTTTCAAATTCATATTTATGAATTGACAATGCAATGAACTGCATGCCCTAGAGCACTTCCTGTAATTACTTCATATACTGTGTTTCATCTATGGGCTTACCCCACATAATGTCTCCCCACGTAACATTTTCCTATAGAATGCCTGTTGGATTTTAATATCCATACTTCATAGAATGTATGTATCTCCCAATACAAGATTCTGCAGCCAATATTTGTATCAGAAGAATTTATATTAACATTTTGTAATCTCATAAAATTTTTAACAATATGATGTTCATGCAAAACGTATATATTACTTCATACAAAGAAAGTGTTTGTTAATAACCATATTAATTGTCTGGTGATCAGGAAGCAATGTTTTAATCATTTTACATCCCAACATGGTGGCTTATTATATAAAGGCCATTTATGTTTTAGGAGACTGGTTGAGGGTTTTGGGTTGACATAATGCATTATAATTATTCCCATTTAAAATAATGGAAAATATGCTGCTAATTAGCATTTTTGCATGGGGCATCTGAAAACTACAAAGGTGAATAATGATACATCTTATAAAATATTTTTAACTGGAGACTTACAAGGAGCTGTAGCATGTATAATCTAAATTTTTTCTTTTTCCATAATTTCTCTTCCTTATTCTGAAGTTCTCCTATTCCAGGGGAGCAAAAACTTTCCAAAAACCTAGACGAGAAAGTTCTAGATGCCAGAAGGGTGACATGAAGCAGGTTCAGTAATGAGAATCCACAAATATTAGACGCTACTGCACAAAATTTGGTCACCTGGACAACTTGCCACTAGGATTTATGCACCCCAGTCCTAATCTGTAGCACAGTGTATTCCAATGATGCTAATTTGCTCTTTTTCTATTTCAGATAGAAAATTCGTCTTTCTGTACAGACTGTATTGCACCTGCAGCCCCAGTCCAGGGCAATGTAAGTCTGTCTGGTGCAGGTAGTGTTGCCATATATACCTGCAACCAGGGATTCTCTCTGAGGTGGGGGAATACAGAGCATACAACAGTGGAGCGGAAGTGCCTGAAGCAAGGTGACTGGGAGGGCCCAACTCCATTTTGCATACGTAAGAAACCACTTATTTCATTAGAACTTCTTTAAATAATTTACAATTTTTAATTAAGCAAGCATGTTTACATATACATTTGTTTATTTATAAATTCAGTACATAACTGTGTTTAACCCATTGGGATACACAGTCGTCTGTGAGACGCTGAGCCATCGAGGCCGATGCTGTTAATTCTAGCTTTGTCAGTAGATGGCATAACATGTCTTA
>JGI20166J26741_11443029_pt1 | contig 13616 bp, 17 predicted proteins | sample TergutCu122P5_FD_26741 | JGI IMG/M metagenome (IMG submission 26741)
AACAAGAGTACGTAGAAAAGTTCGTGTAGGTACTAATCACTTTTTTATGTACTCTTTAAGTATCTATTTTCAACAGTTGGAAAATTTTTACGCCAATTCAGGGTTATAAATGATACAATCAACTCATGTGCTGACTATGTATATGAAATTGCTAAGATGGAAACAAGTATTCAATCTGCTAGATTTAGATTAGACCCAGACGAATATAGAGAAACTGTTGAAAGGCTCGATAGAAATCGCAAATATGCCCACGATGTCTGTATTTCAAACCTAAAAATAATAAATAAACTAGCTCAAATAGCAAATCAGGATATTCTGTTTTTAAATTTAGAACATATGACAAGAACAGAAATTGCTGAAAAATATATCTTACCGATTGCAAATGAATTCAGAGAATATAACGAAAGACAGCAATATGCAAATTTAATAGAAGAAAAACCGTTAGATATGCCTAAAACGGATAATGAAATAGACAATGATGCTGATTATAAATAAAAGGAGAGATTATTGTGTTTAAAGATAAAATAGAAATACTGTATCAAGCAAACAAAAATAATTCAAGTGCAATTATGACTATAGAAAAAATGTTAAATGCTTGTAATGACCATGTACACAATACCACTACAATTTTATCAAGAACAGAAACGGGAAAAAATAAACCATCCACTGCTATAACTTATGAGAAATGCATGAAATACTTTATCGAAGTTAATCAAATCGCAGTTGAATGTAACTTACCAGAATTATTTCCAGAAGTTGAAATATCAAATCAGTTAGATGTAACAAAAAAATATATTAACCCACTTATAAAGGAATATGTTGAAAATCGACGAAAATAAAAAGAAAGTTTCTATATTAACTAGTGGAATGTAAAGAGTTAGATTCATATGATAAGTTAATCCAAGATGCAAAGCAAGTAAATAAAATATTATTTGATAAATTATTTTGTTCGACAGGATTATAATTAAAAAGGAGATTTAATTTTGGAGAAAATAAATTATATAGATAACAGTGAATTTTACAAAAGAGAGATACTTGATGGAAAAATAATATACCATATGCTGGCAAGGACAGAGCATGCTGATATTGTTAATAACATTAGTGATGTACTTAAAGAATTCTTTAAAAATAATAAGAATTATTCTTGTAAAGTGTATCCTGGTACTCTCGATTTAATCATAGAAGATAAACAAAAATTAATTCCTGATATAATGGTTGTATGTGATAAAACAAAATTTACAAAAAGAGGTTATGAGGGAGCTCCGGAATTAGTTGTAGAGGTTATTTCAAGAAGTACTTTAGAATATGATTTTAATAGAAAAAAAGAGATATATGAGGAGTTAGGGGTTAAAGAGTATTGGATAGTTAATCCATATTCTGAGGATATTCAACAATATGCAATAAAAGATGGTAAATTTAAATTTATTAGTAATTACTTTATTGGAGAAGAGGAAGATGATTTTAGTGGTGAGATTTATATAAAAGATATAGTTAAAGTAAATGTTTTCCCGGAATTAGAAGTTAAAGTTGCTGATATATTTTATTTTGATTTTTAAATTAAGGAACAGTCAATATATAGAGATTTACTATAACAAACTCATCCGAGACAATATCTCATATAAAAACAATAGAAATGGGATCTTTGAGAAGAAGCTGTTTCTTGAGAAAGTGGTGGAAAATAATGATAGATAGAAATTCAATAATCATAAAATTACAAGATGCCTTAAGACCTCTCCCGTATGTTTATGCCTTTTGGTTAGAAGGGGCAGATGCGACTGGTTTTGTCGACGAATATAGCGATATCGATTTTTGGGTAGATTTTGAAGATAAATACGAAGACCGAGCATATGAAGCCGTCGAAAATGCCCTATGTGAGATCTCAAAAATCGATTATAAATACATCGTGCATCATGATCATCCTAAAATACGCCAGCGAATATATCACCTTGATGGGACGAGCAAATTTTTGATGATTGATTTCTGCTGGCAATTGCATAGCCGTCCTAAAGAAGAATATACTTATTACAGAGATAGCAATATCGAATGTGCAAAGGTGATTTTTGATAAGGATAATGTCATAAATTTTAAACAATTTGATCCTTTAGATGTAAGCAATTGTAACATGTTGCGCCTTGAGGAAGCGAAATATCGCAGAACTCAATATATGCGAGTGGAAAAGTATGTTAAGAGAGGGCAATATTTAGAAGCATATGCTTATTACAATAGATATGTATTAGAACCTTTAATCGACCTCTTAAGGCTTATATACACACCAGCTTATGCGTATTATTATTTAATCCATATTTCACAACACATTCCTCAAACAGAAATGGAAGAGCTTCAATGTTTTGCTAAGATCGCTTCAATCGAAGATATAGCCGAAAAGATGCCGCTTGCCGGAAAATGGTTTGACGAACTCGTCGAAAGGATTGAATTATTTAAATAGGGGGAATAGGTTGTGGCAGATAAAAAAGACTCATTTGAAAATAATAATAAAATAAAACGTGCTCAAGATTGGCCATTTCCTCTTACTGATGAAATGATTGTAATGATTGATCGAATGGCTGATATCGTTGAAGCGGAAGGATGCAAGCCACCAGAAGCAGGAAAAGGATTGCCTCAGCGGTGGGAGTATCTACATCTACAAAGGGACATTAAAATAGAAGCACGATCAACCCTTTGGAGAGATGAAAATAAACAAGCTGATATTATTCGATATTATTGTATGGATGGTATGTTTAAATGAAACCTATTGAAATAAAAAAGTTAATTAGTGCTAGAACTGCTTATAATACTGGTTTAACTGAAAAAACTGCTATTTTATTTGATGGTGTTACCTACATGTTTAAACCTGCTGTATTAGATAGTAATGGTAATTTTCAAAAAACTTCAGAATCTGAATATATAGGTTCACACATATATCAAATACTTGGTATACCTGCACACGATACTCTACTTGCTACATATAAAGGACGCACGGGAGTACTTTGCAAGGATTTTCTTGTAAATTCACCAGATGACTTAATATTGTATGAATTTGGTGCTATTGCAAAGGATTATTTCATTAAGGAAGGCTTAAGTTCACCAGATTTAAGCCATGAAAAGACTTCATTATTACAGGTATTGCAAGTACTTGGGCAAGCTGATTTGCTCGAAGAAGTACGCAACGAAGCTCATGATCGTTTTTGGCAGATGTTTGTAATAGATAGTCTGATAGAAAATTATGATCGTCATATAGGCAATTGGGGTTACATCTTTAACAAAAATACGGATAGCATTTCACTTGCTCCTGTTTATGATTGTGCAGCATCTCTTAATCCACAGCACTCTGATGATGATATTTCGGAAATCTTAAAGCTAGATAAAGGAAAGATGTTATATCGCCTTGAATTCGGTTATCAATCATCAGCAATACGCAATGATAACCCAAATACAAAAATGACTCTTGATCATGTGCTTTTCGATCTGAAGGAATCTGGGTGTATAAAAGCAATTCTTGAAATAGTACCAAAGATAGAAGAAATGATGCCTTCTTTAGCTGAAATGATTAATTCGATTGAGACTCTCAGTAGCGAACGTCAAGATTATATTAAAGAAACACTTCAATATCGTCAAAGGAATATTCTTTTTCCTGCTTATCAAAAATTAATTGAGACAGGTTTTAAAGATAGTTGAAAAGTGTCACGGTGACATCTTAAAAAAGTATTAGTTAAATTTGTATGTTATTTTACATTATACAAGGAGGATTGTGAATGCTTTCAAAACTAAAAAATATGTTTGGAATTATTGTGATTTTTGCAATATTAAGTTGTATCGCTTCGTGTTGTATAATTTTTATTTTGCGTAACAACATAGTGCTAATTAATACTGATTTTGGACCCTTTTTTACTATTTGTACTGTTTTTGCTGTTGCGGTTCCTCTTTCATTTATATGTTTAGCAGTAACAGTAAAAAGAATTACCGATGAGTTACATTATATACGTATGCAAGTTTATGAACTTGATAGTCGTTTGAATAATATTGAGAACACCAAAAGATAAAAGAAGATATAATAAAATTAGGAGCATCAATCGATGCTTCTTTTAAATATCTTATTAATCACTTAAAGGAAAATCTAAAACAACAACATCTCCTGCTACAAATTTGCCCATGCTGCATCCTCCTCAGGTGTATTCCACTCTTTAGAAAGCGAATTTTCTGAAAAAAGCATAATTTCAGGAATATTTTTCAGTCGCTTATTTTTAAGATATCCCACAAAATCTAAGATCTCTTGAAAGTACTCATTTGGAAGTGATTCAAGTTCATGTACAATTTCATTTATCTCTATCATAAAGAATTCCCCTTTTTATTTTTTATCGATTATTACCTATTTAAATTAATTCTTATTAAACATATCTTTTGATATATTTAATTATATCAACATTTTCTAATTTATTATAGTCATCCAATAATTTTCTGACCACATGAAAAATACTCTTATTTTGATGAAATGATTATATTGAAAACTATTAAGAATTGGTGTCACCGTGACATCCAAAGATAAAAGTATTAGGTAAATTTATGCTTTATTTTATATGGAGTTTGTGTTATATTTAGTTTATAAACCTAGCTATTAAATGGGTTTACAAAAAGAAGGGAGAAGATTTTATGAACAAAACAAAGAAAATCCTTGCAATAAGAGTTTTAGCAATAATGATGTTTTTGACAATGGTGATGGCTTTTGGTTCCAAGCCATTGACAGCTCAAGCACAAACTAATTCTACAGTTTATATTATACCTTGCACAAAATACTATGTTGTCTATTATGTTTATCCACTATGCAAATGCAGTCAAAGTTCGATTATTCCTGAAGCATACAAGAAAATGGCTGTGGTGAACCTCTTTGAAAACACGTGGTCGCAAAAAGAAGATGGATCAGATATGACAGGTTCTGTTAATTTCATTAGCAGTGACAAGGAGTTTAGTGATTTGCTTGCTTATGTGAATGGTTTAACAGCTACAAAAACAAATGATATTGCTCCAAATTTTACACCTGATTTTAGCTTTACTAATGGTAAGGATGGAGAAAACGCATATGATTTTGTATTTTTAGCTAATCAATTAGTAATGCGTGATCCTGAAGGTAATTGCTACATAGTTAATATTTCTACAAGTAAATATAGCGAATTAAGGAATTATATTGAAGGGATTCGCCTTGGTGTTAGTGAAGAGCCCATGGTAGGAGCTTATTCTAAAGATAGAGCTGTTACCGAAGAAGATTTAGCAGTATTTAATGAAGCATTGGATGGTCTTGTTGGTGTAACCTATGAGCCAACACTTGTTTCAACTCAAGTTGTAGCAGGAATGAATTACCGCTTCACAGCAACAGCTACACCCGTAGTTCTTAATCCAGTATCAAAGACTGTTTATGTTTACATCTATAAGCCATTAGATGGACCAGCTGAATTAGTTAAAATTGAAGATAAAGTATGATAGAAAAAGGAGACTTAATTGTGAAAAAAGTTATAAAAATTTTCTCATTAACTATAGCTTTTATTTTGATACTGTGTACTTTTTTGATAAGTGGTTCGAGGGAAATTAATGCAAGTGATGGGTTATACAATTTAGCTGGTGAATATGTGGGTACTTATACATTTTCTGGTGGACAAGTTGGTGTGTATCTTAAAGTTTATGGAGAATCTGGACAGGATTATGGAAAATATTCATCTATACTATACACATATTCGTTAAGTTCTAAAAGCATGATAGGCAGATATCCATTGAATGTTTCCTATAACGCAAGTACAAAACAATATGAATTAACTACAACTAAACCAAAATATCTTAATATTGCTGGTACATTATCAAAAGGAATTTTTAGTGGTTATCTTACAACTGATAATAAAAGTAAATATAAATTTAGTACTACAAAGGTAGTTTATCAACCTCAAGCATCAACATCAATATATTTAGACAAGCTTCTTGGAAAATTTGATTCAAATTCAACCACAACATCTTATAGATATTCAGTATATAAAGATGGTAATGGCAGATATTTTGCAATATGTACTATTTTTTCAGGAAATCCGAGAGTAGAAATAGGGAGTGCTCTTTACTATGTATATTATGATGTTTCAACAAAGATTTATAAAATGATTGGCAAACATTGGATAAATAAGCCTTATACTGGAGGTTGGTCATTAGATGATGGATTTATTGAATTGCAAGGTAATACCCTTTATGAGCGTAGTGGATATAATGGGTCTAATAGTGTAATCAAGTTTACAAAAATAAACGAAGAACCTATAATACCACTTCCAGGAGGTTATACTGAAGATAGGGCCATGACCAAAGAAGATATGATAGTATTTAGTGAAGCCATGAATCGTTATAAAGTAGGGGTGATGTATGAGCCAATCCTTGTAGCCTCACAAGTTGTAGCAGGAATGAATTACCGATTCACTGCAACAGCGTCAGGTGTGTTTCCTGATGCAGATCCATTTCCTGTTTATGTTTATATTTTCAAGCCATTAAAAGGTCTAGCTGAAGTTGTTAACATTGTAGACATATAGAATAGAATAAAATTAGCAGCATCAATCGATGCTGCTTTTATAAATCCGAATATTTTAAACAAATACCTTAGCTAGTCCACCAAGAAGCCCTAAAACAATAAGCAATACGATACACATAACAGGAGTCCATTTCTTTTTCTTTATCAAGAAATAAAGGAATAGAGTTAAAGCTAAAGGAATCATCTTAGGCAGAATACCATCTAAAATAGTCTGTATGACGATTGGATTTTCTCCATTTGGTATAGTTGTTGCTATTGTGGTTCCTCCATAGTTTGAAGTCAATGCTCCCACTATGAATACACCCAGCATAGAAGCAGCACGTGTAAATTCTTTTGCGTTAGCCGTTAGAAGCTCAATTGCTTTTTCACCTAATCCATAGGACCAATGCATCAAGAAATAACGGACTGCAAATTGTACAGCATTGAATATGATGAGGAATAATATTGGTCCAAGCAACGAACCGTTCATTGCCATAGTGGCAGTGATTCCTGCAGTAATCGGTACCAATGTAAACCAGAAAATAGCGTCTCCAATACCGCCTAAAGGTCCCATAGCTGCAACACGCACCGCACGGATTGTGTTTATATCTGCTTTTTGCTGCTCAAGTGATAACACGATCCCCATAACAAAAGTTACTAAGAATGGGTGAGTATTGAAGAATTCAAGGTTATGTTCCATTGAAGTGGCTAAATCTTCTTTATCTGTGTGGATCTTTTCAAGTCCGGGCAATATACCATATAACCATCCGTTAGCTTGCATACGTTCATAGTTAAATGAAGCCTGCAGGAAGACCGAGCGCCATGCCATTTTATTCAATGTCTTTTTATCTAAAGGCGCTGCAGGTTTTAAATTATTATAATTTAATTTATTAGATGCCATCTTCTTCACCTCCGCCTGAATTGCCTCTATTGTGTTTAATGCGCACACTGGTTTGATAATCATATATAGCAATAGCTATTCCTAAAAATGCAACTATTAATAAAGCCGATCCGCTGAGACCTTCGATCTTTCCAATGATTGTTGCAACTGCAAAACCAGCAAAGTAAAATCCCCATAAGTCGTTTGAAAGCATGATCCTAAGTAAAATTGCGAATCCAACAAAACGCATCATACCACCAGCCGCTGATAATCCAGCCATGATCCATCCATAGTTTTTAGATATACTATTAAGTGCATCTCCGGCAGCAGATCCGCCTATAAGTCCAATCATTACGACTATTGCAAATAAAAGTCCAAGTACTCCCATAGCTATATAGTTAATGTTTGCAATTGTTTTCACATCTGCTTTTGTAGCTGCTGTATCTGCTCTAGCCATTAAAGGTGACATTACTGTGAATAACAGTGTTACCATGTACTGTCCCATGAGTGCAAACGGTACCGCAAGACCTAAAGCGGCTCCAGGTTCTAATTTAGATGAAATCGCGAAAACGGTTGCCATAATACCACCGATAACTGCATTTGGAGGTTGCGCACCACCAACAGGCATGTTACCTATTTGCATTAATTGATAAGCACCACCAACTATAAGTCCGGTCTTCATATCTCCCAATATTGCACCCACAACGGCACCCATTACGATTGGTTGATATAAAGATTCTAAAAAGTTAAATTGATCTATTGCAGCGATAAAAGCTACAATACCAACAAGTATAACCTGTATAGCATTAAAATGCATAACTTACCCTCCTCTTCATTTAACTTTTAAACAATTTTTCAATATTTTCTTTTCCTTCAGTAGGAACTCTTCTGATTTCAAGTTCAACACCTAAGTTCCTCATCTTTTTAAACGCTTCCACATCAGCATCGTCAACAGCTACAGAGCCTACAACCTGACGTTTACCTTCAACCATGTGCATGTTACCTATGTTGACTTTTTTAATAGGGACCCCGCCTTCAACCAGTTTTAAAACATCCTGTGGATTTTCACATACAATAAAGATCTTTTGGCGATCAGATGCTTTATGTATTGTGTCAATCGTTTTCTGTATTGTCCAATAACGAGTCTGAGCATAACTTGGAGCTGCCATATCCATAAGTCCTTGCCTAACAGTATTTTTAGCAACTTCATCGTTTGCAATCAAGATTAAATTTGCACCAATGCTTCCACACCACTGAGTAGCAACTTGTCCATGAATTAAGCGATTATCGATTCGTGTTAGTACTATATTTACCATTTTCCACCTCCTTAAAATCAATTTTTTTAAAGCAAAAATATCTGTCTAATTGAATTCTATCAAATATTTTCCCTAATGTACATATATTTTTTGATTACAAATTTACCTTTTTAGCTTTTTTGTTATAAATATATTAAACATTTGCAGTTTTTAGTTATTTTAGTTATAATTATTTTAAATTACTTCTCTTTATAATTATATTCAGATTAATATAAAATGGTGTGATTAATGATGATAAATAAAACTACAGATATCAGTTTTAGAAAATATGGCTCAGCATACATAGAGCCTTTGAATATAGATGCTAAAAATTTTATCTCACAGCTGATGGACATAAATACGAAAACAATAATGAATTTGTACTCTTTTTCATGTGAAGTATACGTTGAATTGCAATCTGGATTGGGTTTAATCGCTATACAAGATGAAAAGTCCAGCAGCAATATAGAGATATTTGCTATTCATAAATTGCTTAAAATCAATTCCAATGTGAATTTTAATATTATTTCATCCTCAAAAAGAGTTTTCTGCAAGTTAATAGTCCCTTCTGATTATAATTTGAAGATGAAATTTTTAAATCCTCCATATACCTATGAAAGCATTGTTTCTAAAATAAATGTCATAGAGATTTATGGATTTTACTATGGGATAAAGAGCCCCCATTACATGTTTAATGGAGAAAGCCATGAATTTTACGAATTGACCTATGTAGACGACGGGAGCTTAGACACTACTGTTGAAGGTGTCACTTATACTTTAAATGCTCAGGATTTATTGTTCTATGGAAGAAATCAATTTCATACTCAGCAGATCACAAAATCAGTTTCGTGCTCATATATTACTATCATATTCGACATGGAAATGAAAGATGACTATAAAATTTTAAATAGAGTATTCCACACTGAAAAGAAAATACATAAACTATTTAATAATTTCATGGAAGAGAGCAATACGGATATGCCTTACTCAAAGAGCCTCATGATCTGTCATTTGCAGGAGATCATACTCACTTTGCTTCAGTATGAATTCACAAACCCTGTTATCAATGTTACAACTCGTAAAACTCAAGGTTTCCAGGATAATTTTCTGGAACAGATATTAGATTATATCGAGGAATCAATATATCAATCTATCACAGTGGAGGATATATGCAAAAAGTTTTTACTATCTCGATCATCTCTTCAAACGCTTTTTAGAAACAATCTAAATATGCTTCCAAAGGGATATATAATCGAGCAGAAGCTTAAAAAGAGCAAGCAATTGATAAAAGTGGATAAATACACCATCAGTGAGATTTCTTCCATGTTAGGCTTTAAAACTATACATTATTTTTCCAGAACCTTTAAACAGCATTTTAAAATATCTCCAAGCGAGTATGCAAAAAAAGCATATAAAGATTGACCCCCAAACACTTGAGGCCTGGGGGATTTTAAGCTTCAGATTGAATTGTATACCTTGAAATCTTTATTACAACACCTTTTGATACTTCCACATCCACAGTATCTTCATCGATTTTCACGATTTTTCCATAGATGCCACCTGAAAATATTATGTTCATTCCTACTTTCATGTTTTGATGCAGATCAGAGAACGTTTTCCTTCTTTTTCTCATATTATTAGCTGATATTACATATAAGATGATCCCAAATATTCCAAATAAGACTGCAATTGTTATACAAGTCCATAAAATTACTTCCCAATTCATGATTAAATACCAGCCTCATCTTCTTCATGAGAAGGGACAGGATGTGTAAATTGCATTATACTCTTTTTGCCGACTTGGAGAGCCTTTTCTTTAAGTTCTTTTAAGGAATTCACAGAGGATCTCGATATTACGACATCTAAAATCATAGGTAAATTGCTTCCGCCAATGGTTTCCATGTTGCCTCTCTTTACTTGAAGCATTACAGAGGTATTAAATGGTGTTCCTCCTGCTAAATCTGACAATATCAAAATGCTATCGCAATGAGATAGTGAATCTAAAGCAATACTTAATTTTTCCCTCAAAGTCTCAGTAGAATCATCTGATAAAAAATCTACAAATGCCATATTTTCCTGTTTACCTGCGATTAATTGCAAACTGCTCTGCATTCCTGTAGCGAAATTTCCATGCCCGGTTAAAACCAATCCTATAACAAGCTGTGGCAACGCATATGGATATATATTTACTCCTTTAACAACTCTGTTTACCTCACCACTTGGACATGGATTGTCTGGTGTGATTCCCATTTTTAATGATTTTAAAACTGCAATAGTTTGAGCAAATAAAATGAAGTCTAATCCTAAGAGGATGTTGTTTAATAAACCATCTATATTATAAGTAATTGCGTAGTCGGCTAAAGATGAAATAGCTGGATCCTCATGATTCATCACTACAGCTAATTTATTTCCTTTTTTTTGAGAACTCATTTCTTTTAGCAAATCTATTTCATATTGACGAGTGTATTCTTCATCGCTTAAGTATATGACTGTCAATGCAGAATCATTCACAAAAGATTTTGGACCATGTCGAAAACCTAGAGGAGAATCGTATAAAGTAGCAATTTTTCCAGAGGTGAGTTCATTCATTTTTAACGCTGATTCCGTTGAAATGCCTTTTAATACATTGCTCCCAAGATATATTATTCTATTGAAATCAAATTCATCCACTATTTGCTTAGCAATTACATAATTTTTATCTAAGTAGGATTGACCGGATTCTATGATCTTATCAATTTTTTCTAAGATTTGATCCAAACTATCTAAGTTAAAGCACAAAAATGCAGCTAAATACATATTTGTAAAGCTTGAAGTCATTGCAAATGCTTGATCATTAGTTTCGTCAGCAAGGTTTAAAACTAAGCAATTGCTTTTTTTTGATCCGGTTTTTGACAGTTCTCCATCTTTGTTATTGGTTATGATCAAGTGATATACCTTTCCACATATTGTCTCTGCAAGTTCAAGAGCTCCAATTGATTCAGGTGAGTTTCCTGAACGGGCAAAACTAACCAGTAAAGTAGGTTTAGTTTTAGATAGATAGTTTTGAGGGGTGAGGACGATATCTGTAGATTCAAAGGATTTAATCTTGTGATTTAATTTTTCATTTAATGCTGAAAATAGAGAATTTCCAATAAATCCACTGGCACCGGCACCAGTCATAATTACATCAAAATCATCTAAAGTGATGACTTGATCTATAAAATGTTGAATTTGATCCTTTTCGTTTTTTATTTGCAGACAAGTTTTTTTCCAGGTCTTAGGTTGTTGATATATTTCATTTAATGTAAAATATGAGGATGTTTCTCTAATGAAATTTTCATCTAATCCAAAAATATTTAAATCCATAATCATCATCTTTCCTATTTTTTCATATAATTATATCATTTTTATTATTTTTAACAATAGATTTGTTAATAAGTGTAATCTATAAATTAATTATTATAAATCTTTTGCGGACTTATGATTTTAACTAAAATATGTAACAGTATTGTTAAAAAAGATAAATACTATAATGAAACTGTTTTCTATAATTAGTCTATGGAAAGGAGTTTAGTTTGATGAAGAAAAGCAAATACAACAATCCAAAAATTGGGCCTGTAAAGGGATGGAATATTTATGTCGATGAACGTGGTCGCACAGTTTACTTCGATATTCTCACAAAAATTGGCTATGTAATTGATGAGAATAACCAAAGGCTTTTTTATTTTTTCCATAACAGATATATTATTATAATATTCGGAATAATACTTTTTGGTGATTATCTATTAGATTTAAAATACACAATAGCAATTGGTTTCATACTTATCATTGCTCTTGAATTAATTTTTAGATTTTGGTATCTTAATAAGCTAAAAATGCTTGATAATTTTACTCCTCGTAAAAAAGCATCTGTATTAAATGGATTAATAGAAGATAATAATCCAAAAAAAACATTAGTAATGGCTGTTTTATATGCTGCATTTTCTGTTTTGGTCGTAGTGAATGCTGTTACACAACATATGGGGATACCGCTTATAGTTCTTAGTTCATTGCTTTCACTCTTTACTGCTTATTATTCCATTATACATGTAATTGCATTAATTAAAATGGGTAGGTGATTTTAAATGGTACATCCAATAAAAAAAATAATATCTGAATATAAAAACGGTAACCATAAGGGGATTTTTTCTGTCTGTAGTGCTAATAAATATGTGATAGAAGCTGCAATGGAAAGGTTAAGATCAAGTGACATGTATCTTCTTATTGAATCTACAGCAAACCAAGTAGATCAATTTGGTGGATATACTAGAATGAGACCCATGGACTTTAAAAACTTTATAAAAGAATGCTGTACATGCTTTAACTTTCCTTTTGAAAGAGTGATCCTGGGAGGGGATCATTTGGGACCACTGACATGGCAAAAAATAGATCCAGAAGAAGCTATGGAAAATGCAAAAGAGTTGATCCGCCAATACGTTCTAGCTGGCTTTACTAAAATTCATATAGATACAAGCATGAAACTCTTTGGAGATGATGTTTTCGGAGATGAAAAAATTGCTGATAGGGCAGGGATTTTGTGCACTGTAGCTGAGGAATCGTTCAAGGAATTATCATTAATTGATAAAGATGCACTGCATCCAGTTTATATTATTGGCAGTGAAGTTCCTATACCAGGTGGAGCAAAATCTGAAGAAGAAAATTCTGAAGGTATTCAAGTGACTAAGGTAGGTGGTTTTAAACAAACAGTTGAAACATTTAAACTAGCTTTTGAAAATCATGGCGTTAAAGAGGCTTTTGATTATGTGGTTGGCGTGGTGGTTCAGCCTGGAGTGGAATTTAGTTCTGATACAGTATGGGAATACGATGAAGACAAGGCTAAGGATTTAAGTGAAACAATAAAGAGCTATTCAAATTTAGTTTATGAAGCTCACTC
>JGI20166J26741_11443140_pt1 | contig 13615 bp, 11 predicted proteins | sample TergutCu122P5_FD_26741 | JGI IMG/M metagenome (IMG submission 26741)
GTAACGTTCATTTCTGTGTATAAAAATTTATTTTCCTTGAAAATTTAGTACAGTTCTGCTTATTTCAAAACAAGTCATCTCCCGCGCCGCACCCTGTACATATATTTCCTGTCTTATGTGTAATAGCTGTAACATGTCACAACAGGACCAATACTGGAAAGAATGACTATCACAATTAGTAACGATGAAGCTGACAGTGAAACAAATCAGTTAATAAAAGCATGCACTAGTAACAGAGAAAAGTCATTTATTAACATATTAATGAGAACTATGTGATCTGAAGTCACAGCTGCTTCATGTGTTTCCAAAAAATACTGTATACAACTCTTCAAGTGTTTTTTCAGTCCCAGAATTAAAATTAAGAAATGTAATGAACTGTAACAGAAAATCTTCACATACTTATTTTAAGCCACGATTTGCAACCTGAGTCTTAAAAATAAACAGCCTAAAGACACATATCCAAACAGTAAAAAATCTTTGGATTGCATAAAGGTGAGAAATTTATTGAGTAACTGAGCAACTTTAGCTGCTGTATGGAGTTAACTGAGTGATATAAAAAGCTCTGTTAATCATATTTCAGTGACACAGCTCCTACCTGTTCTTCATACGGAATGTTATGGTAAGGAATGGTAACCATCAACACTCGTTCATCTACTGACAGATCCAATTTGGCCTTCTTTGCATCACTGTCATCTCCAGAACTCTCCTCTGGCTTACGTTTCTGAGCATCAGTTGTTAATATCTAGTTCACAGAAGAGAATACGACTAACAGCATAATAAACAAGTAAGGTGTGACTTAATATGTAACATATACAAAAATCTATGTGATCTGACATCTGATTATGTACTTTGCTTTAAAACCCAAACATTTCACCGGGTGGCACAGGTTCCAGCATGGAGAAAATGTTTACAACGTGGACAGTCTAACTAGAGAGCACAGTAAAAGTTTCCCTTCATTTCTCAGTCTTATTATTACCCATGCTACACAGAGTAAGGGCACAGCAGGGTGGGCACCACAATGACCCACCCATGGTGCAGAAGATCAGAAACATGAAATTTCTTGATGTGAGGGAATAAAATTCATGAAGACATGATTCTGTAATGACAATAATTGTTACTTTAGGAAATGAACCTCAGATGAAAAGGTCACCTGTGCATTTAAAATACACCTGTTACGTTAATTCAGCTTCATAAAATTGTACAAATTCTTAAATATCTGTTTAGTACATATTACCTTCTTCATTACAAACAAACAAACAAACAAAGGTCCTACACATGTCTGAGTTTATCACAGCAATTGTTATGACAATTACTGTCTGCTGTCATGCACTGCCATGTAGTCTGACAGAAATTTCTGCCTGCATGTGGAGGAAGAATACACCCACACACAGTGATACATTTCCATCACACTACATGGAATCACATCCCAAAAGGCAGTAACCTGCAAAAAAGACCCTCTCCAACAAAATCACTTCTTTCAAACCACATTAAAATAATAAACAACACACTTGTTAAAAGCATCCAGTTATCCAATGATATAATCTAGCCTGACTTTCCTTTTGACTGACAGCAGTGTGTAGATGTGGGATGTGATGTCAACATTTTACATAAACCTGCTGCTTCCGTATAAAGGATAGAGCAGAATACCAGCAGAAGAAAAAGGGCCCTTGATGCAGAGAATGGACTGGACCAGGAGGTAAAAGTAAGCGAATGGGAACAGGTAAAGGTAAACATGTCCCTGTGCATGCCAAGAAGGCACTGATGAAGCAAGTGGTCAGCTTAATGCTCCAGCCCTTTAACCCTAGTAGAGAGGACCCTGGTACCCACAGAACTGGAGGTAGGGTAGGCCACAGAATTGGCCTGGACACTTTGGAAAAGAGAAAATTCCTAGTTCACGCACAGAATCAAACCACAATCCCTGTGGTGCTGAAGAATGAGGCAAGTTGACTACTCTGCACTTCTAAGACATAAATTTGGGCAACAAAGTTATGCCCACATGGTGCCAACCCCCACTGGCAGGCTCAACATCACCAGTGAACCACCAGAAAAGCCTCATGCAATCAATCTGTTTGTTATAGCTGGTACCATACTCATACACAGGTAAGTCTTGAAAACTGTCACATCCACTGATTATCAGTAATTCAGGATCAATTAATCTGAAATCCCCATCTGTAAAGACACAATGATTCAACAATTTACAAATTCCAGATGGGACCTAACACCATAGCCACATGCAGGCACAATGAAATACCAGATACTGCATTAACTGCAACAGATTTATCTTTTTAAGGTAGCCTACTGTAATAGCTATAGCCCATGCACAGTACCTGCACAGTATGACCAGAGACATGAATCTGTGTATACCTTGAATTTATCCAGTCAAAAAATTGTAGCCTCTAGAATTCAGAACTTCAAATGGGAATAAAATACCCGACATACCAAATTAAACTCTAAATACCTCCAGAATGTATTTCATAAATCAGAACAACAAATTATAAAGCCATCAATCTGAATCACTAACTTGTAAATACACTAACTAATTTAAAAATAAAAATAATACACATTAGAAATATTGCTGATGGCTTAAAAACTGCTAGTAAAATGAGACATGTCTAAAGAACATAAGAAGGCAGGATCCCTGAAATGGTAACATATATGGGGGAAATAAGATAAAAGATGTTTAATATTAAATGAAATGAAAAAAAAATTAACTTCTGAACATGGGAATGGGATTCCTTGCACCAAATTTTTGTGGTAGTGGTGGAAGAGGATATGAAGATGAAGAGGAATAAAAGAAGAAATCCAATATTAATAATGTTCAGAAAATCAAAACTGGGACAACCAACCCCAAAGAAATTGCTATACTTACATTGCAAGTTAAAGTTTTTTTCCTCCATGTATATTTGTGGAGGGCCTTCATTGCTTTCTGCTGCTCTTCAGCAGTTCCAAATGTCAAATGGAGCCATGGATTACCTCTTTTAGGTGATCGGATATAGCTAAGTGCCAGACCAAGTTCTTCCTTCACCAATTTTTTGAATTCCTGTAATAAAAATGTTACTGATGGACTGCTTACAAACATATTTTAAAAAATCCTTATCAGGTAGTACAGAGGTTATTTAACAAAGAACAAAGTAAAAATGGGAAGGATAAGAGAAAGCTGTGACCTGTGAAAACAGAGTGGCTTCCATTTACTGCAAGAAATTAGTATCATAAAAAAAAACCCAGTCATTCCTAGGACAAAATTCCAGGCGAGGGCTCCTAATGTAAGTCAGACACATTACAGTGAATAAAAAAAAAGGTAAAGCAGTCCTGTTACAGGCCTAGGGTGGCCCAGAGGGTTCCAGGAAGTTAAGGTTCCAAGATTTCATGACAACAGCACAGGATGGTGGTAAGGTTGTCAGCCTTATACATTGGCCACCTTTACCCTCAGGAAATATATCTGGTACTCATTTCTGTTAAAGGCTGAGTGGACCACAGGGCCATAGTGCAACCGGAAGGATGTCACTGAAAAATTCCAATGACACCATCGGGAATTGAACTCGCGACCCGCCAGTTTGTAGCGTAGTGCCTTAACCACTATGCCACTGTGCCCCCCCCCCCATTACAGTCAAGAGTGTCAGATATTTTTCTGAGGTGAAGATAAAATCATGACAGAATTCATTCATGGGGCCACAAAGATGCCATTGTGCTCAACACTCCATTATATGAACATATATTTTCAAACTTCAGCTTCTGCTAGTCCCAACACTTCATATATACTCAGTGGCCCAGAATGGTACTTTTGTCTTTGTAGAACTGTTAAGGATTTTGAATGAAAACAGACTTCCACTGCACCAAGAAAAGGTCAATGATTAAAGATCCTCCAGACAGAAGAGCACCAGAAATACATCAACAAAAGGCATGACAAAAATTGCAGTCTCCTGGGATGTAATGCCATGCAGCCTAGTTGAAGCAATCAGAATCACACCCAAGACAGCTACTGTCATACACAGTCACTGCTGTGAGAATCTTAAATATTGAATAGCAAGATGGTTAGACTGCACCACTTTCACAGAGATGGATCAGTTCTTTTGGCCTTCATTTCCCCCTGTGAAGTCCCTGAACTTACTGACAGGTCTTGTACAACATGCTACAATCCCCAGCACATCAAAGAAGAAAATGGGCAATCTAACACCTCAAACATTGTATATTTTTTAATTTTAGACTACACTATTTGTCACTAATGCAGTATAAACTCTTGCACTTATCTGTAGTGATATGAAATGAGCAAAGACTTGGTTTTGGTGACAGCAATGAAATTTAATTCTCAGGTTCTATACCATGGTCATTTACTTAAACAAATATAATTTTGGTGAAGAGTATTTAGACATTACTCTATTAACTTTTATAATTTATCATATTCTGCATTGCTAACTTACAATAAACCAAGGGTGGGCAATTACATAAGTTGGTTTTAAAACATTTAATGGTATTCTGCCTCTGTACAAAGAGGTAGATAAGAACATTATTTATGTAATTTTTATTTTTCTCAAAACACACCTATGCTGTTTCTTGGCTTCCACTTACAAACGATCACATTACAATTTGTTCTATACATCACCTCTGAAGGATAAGATGCAAAACTAGATATGAGACTGCAGCATAAGCAACAATAACTACCATGTCAAAGTCAATCAGTGCCAATTATGAATGGTATTATGCAATGAGATAGAAGGTTCTTTTGCAAGGAAATATGGTCATCAAACCCTCTGGCATTTTCTGTCACTATTTCATGCTGATTTATCTTCTACCAAGGTGATGGATAACTGAAAGGGTTTTTACTCTGAGGTGGCATTGCAGGTACTGCTGAAATTTCACTGTATACTCTTTCTCTGTCTCTCGTGCTTGTTTTTCATTTGAACAATGGGTACACTAGTCCACCTGGTTGCTTGTACCTGCTCCTGAGTATACGTAATATATCCACCTGCAACTCCCCTTGACCAATACACAGCAGTTACAACTTTCTTTTGCTTGCTACAGAAGTCAATAAAAGAACACAGCAATTTCCACAACACATGTCAATGTACATTAATTTGTGTTACAATGAATTCATTGCACTATACAGTCTCTACACTACAAATGGTGTTATACACAGGCTATATGCCTATTACTCTATGATTAATTACATGTCGCTTCATGTTTCAACCCAAGCAAGTCATTATCAGGCCTCCAGACATATATGCATTAGCTTTTAACAAACTATCAATGACAATGCAACATGAGGGACTGAAGTCATTAAAAAATTGTTATTATTGAGACTGCTTCTGTTAATATGTACTGTATCATCTAATATTTATGTATAGTATAGTAGCATATGGTACTTATAAACCGTGGACCAATATAATGCAGTTGGCACAGCATGTTGCTACAGGATGGATGGTGCAGAAATTGAACCCCAGAGGAAGCGAGAGTTTCCGGACTGAACCTAGAACCCACCCAGCCTCCTGTACAATGGATACCATGTCTTTTCTCTGGGTGTAGTGTGTCCAGGGTGTGGCATTGACCACTCACCCCTATCAAGCACTGACATTAAAGAAAGAGTAGAGCTATACCACTATTCCCCTTCTGGGCCTTCATGGCCTGTTCTATGGTAAACTTGACCTTACTTACAAACCATACAGTTTTTCAATGTCACTTTGTTGTATAGAGAATGTTAGAAGCAACACTACAGTTAAGATATTAAAATTTAATTTCTGCATTTGTATTTATTACTTTTAATCTCACATTGCTACATTATGATAGTAGATTTATCAACATGTTGTTATATTCAAAATGGTGTTGTGTCATATTAACAGATGACCGCAATCTTCTTGTTAGTTCGTGGTATCTCTCTCTAAATTTTGGCTGATTTTATTGCTGTTATATATTCTATATAATCAGAATCTTACGTCTAAAGACAGTTGCATGGGTGACATCAATAATATACCATACCTTTGTAGTCAACAAAACAATAATCTTTATTGGATCACCATTATTTACATTTTTACCTGCCTGGAATAATTCTTGGACTACCTTGGCCATCATCAGTTAAGAATGATCAAATATAAAGGTTTGAATCATGATGTGGCATAATGTTCATTTATGCACATTTGTATGGACTTCCACATGGAAGTGGAGGGTAACACAGGTACTGTAACATAATGGGGGATGCAGCCCATCCACAACTCAACTGTTTGTTCAGCAACAAATACATAAAAAGAGTAGTGACACTTAAAATATATCTGGTTGTGCAAGGACTATAGGAACACAGAACAAGGGAAGTACTTACATCCTTTCTAAGTATTAAATATTTTGCCATTCTTTATTCACAGACACATCAAATTTTCTTATTTCCGCAAAAGATGTGATACTTTATCAATGAAAACTATAATGCAATAAATACATGAATCTTTGTTTCTGCGCTGGTATGTTCTTACGTCTTATGTTAGCATAAGCCATAAGGTCTTACATGCGAATAAATGTGTCACTCGTTCTGTGTTGATGCAGAAATATGCACTTCACTAACTCTTGGCCTAGATTACCACAAAGAATTTATGAGGCATGAAACAATTACACCTGTAATTATTACAGCTTTACTTACCCCTAATGGATAAAACCTTGGCAGACCACTAACTTTCACTTTAAAACTCCCGGATTTTGACTGTCCTTTCTCGTCCCCATTAACTTTTTCATCTCCGTTCATGCTGGTTTCTGGTTCTTTCTTTGACTCCACCTGATCTCCATCGCCATCCACCTCCATTGCTTCTTGCTGAGATGCTTCAGTAGTCTCCTTGGAATCCATGTTTTATACTTTAATCACACGTGAATCTGAAATAGGCAGAGATGTATTTTCTCCTTCTCTATAATACGAAATGGATCGATAATGCCAATGGCCTCGGCCATTTCCTAACTAGGTTAGGTTTTGACACCAACGCCAGTCTCTTTGTCACTCGGAAACCGGCGTGCTTCACATCTAGAACTACATTGCCAAATACGAAAATAAATACAGTATATTACACATAAACATTACATTAACAAGTCTTTACGTTTATATACTCATTCATTTAGTTGTATGAACATTTCTGTTTAATTTCAAGCAGCATTTCTAATTCTCACCTCTGTCAATCACCCCACGCACCTCGACCGACACCGCCCGTCCCGACACAGTACAAGAGAGGGCGTTGATGTCTCACGGATCTGAAATGGCCACAAATATCGATCTGATTAAATATTTCATTTCCATTGCAGCTATTCTGAGTATACTTCACAAATACAACATAATTTATGATCTTAAAATAACGAAGTGTTATAAACCTAAACTTCATAATTGATCACACCTCCTTTTTCTCGGTCAATTGCTCTTTTTTTTGTCTTCTTTTTTTTTTTGGGTCTGTGAGGAATCGTACGCGTGCGCAGAAACGCGTGTAGTTCAAGTTTGGCGCTCGTAAAGCGAGGAGGCATGAAGAACGAACGGCGAAAGGTGGTACACGCACGGGATATATGTTTAGTATTGTGATAATGGTATTTTTTGCAATATTGGGAGGTTACGTCCTGACATCGGTTTTCTTTTTCAAATTTCCTAACTTGATACACAAAAGAAAGCAGCTGAAATTTAAATGTCGCCACATAAGTCACCGCGGTGGTGAGTCTTATGGTTACAAACAGAATGTAAAATATTGCAGAACATAAACATGCAAACATGTATACGCCAAAGCATCTCAAGATAGCAGCATTAAGCGCGTTAGCGATGTAAGGCATTTGTTAAATTCGTACAGAACAATGTGCAGGATAACGGCACCCAAACAAAATAGCAATAATTTTATTGGAAATATTCATTTAATACAATCCATTCCTTTTGCAGGAGCTGGAGAGAATTATGAAAATACTATGACAGCATTTCAGCGGTACGTTTGTAGTTTAACACCATCCTACAAATAAACAGTTCGGTGTAGAACAGTTCGATACGCTGTATATGTATAGTCATATATTCCCGTTATGTTTTGTGTACACATTAAGGTATTAGTAGTCATGCGAGATTGTGCACCTCTGTTGAATACATGAAAGTGAATAGGGAGGGGCACCAACAGCGAGGTGCAAGGTGGTGCAAGCTCCACCGTGGGATTTTGACATGATTTTTTATGCTTTGTAACGTACTAAATCAAAGAATGAAAATTCTACAAAAACATTTTAATCAAATGACAACCCAGTTACTCTCCTGTCGAGCATTGATCATTAAAAATTCTGCTCATTTTTCATATAGGTAATGTGCACCACCTTGCAAAAACCCTGACAGCGCTGATGTGAACACACATTTTTTGGTCTCTGACTAATGGATGGGATGTTTCATGATAAGCCAGCCCTGAAGAGTAAGACTGTGATTTATTTTATGTAACTACACTGTCATGTACTGAGACTCTCTGGCATCAAATGATTGAGTTTGAAAGATTTAGAAGAAAATGGTCGTGGCCTAATGTAAGGTACTATCCTGGCATTTGCATGGCAGGACTAAAGAACACTCAAAAATCCTTCAGTGACAATAGTTGGTGTCCAGGCCAAGACCCAAACTGGATATATCCACATTACAAGTTAAAAGTGGTCAGTGCTTGAACATACCATCACAAGTATCAGCCATTCTTACATAGTGCATGAACTTTACAACACTTCATACCATCTTTAGGCACTTTACACCAATTCTGTATTCATGTTGTAATGTCTGTGTACATTGAGTACCATGATGCACAATTATGGTGGGTACTTGTGGGTAAAGAAGGTGTGGCAATGCAGGGAATTTAACATTTATTTCAAAGAGACCTCATAATTGTACTATATGTTTACAGCATTGAGCTGCATGGAACTCTATTTTAAGATAGTCTTACTGCCAGGTCTGAACCCTATGCAATACTTCAGATTGCTGAAGCCAGTCAGTAGTGCCACTGCATTCAAAGGCCCAAATAAACTTTACATTTACCTCTTTAAGAACTGCTTAAACTGAAAATAATGTAAAATGTATAGAACAGGGAGATACATGATGCATTTTTTAATGCAGTTAACTGCTGCTTAACATAAATTAAAAAATGAGGAAAACTAAAATAACATTGCTCTATATATATATATATATATATATATATACACACACACACACACACACACACACACACACACACACACACACATGAATTGGTGAAGGAATGTTGAAGAAAGTGTCACTCACAGATCGCCTTACATAGGTATTGAACTACGTGGCGTACAACTTAAAGTGAAACCTGCTCATAAGTTCAGTGTTGCATAGCAACCAATGATGCCACCCTTTCTGTCTTACTCAATCATGCATTAATACAGAACTGTGTGCTGCAGAGCAGATAACATCAATTGCTGTGTAGTGACCTAAGACACTGTCTGCTCTGCAGTACTTGGTTCTGTGTAAAAAACTCTGTAAGTATTTCATTAAGGCAAGACACAGCTTAGCACTTTAAAGTACAGTAGTTACAGTATGTACCACGTATTTTAACAGTACAGAACTATGAACTTTTGCCTAAATGTATATATGTGATTCCTGTAATTTTCAGAATAAAGAAAAATAACTTCTTGAAACAGCATTAACTGATTGGTCTTTGTAATGTGGTGTAGGAACTAAGTTTTTGAATACTATTTACTTCAGAGGGTTATTGTACAGTAAAGTGCTTGTGTAGTTTGGTGTTCATGAAATCTAAAATTCCTTATTGTAACAAGAAGCATTTTGTTAATTATGTAACAATACTTTGTACCAGAATGTATTTTATAAGATACAAATATAGAAATTTAAAACTAGTTGCTGGAAATATATCATGAACAGAAGTTAAAATAGTAACCTTAGCAAAAGTTCCTGCATTTCATTAATTCTGGATACCTTGTATCTTTCAATGCAGATATAACCATCAGTGAGACATTTGCAGTACACTTTAAGGACAGCATACGTGCATCTGTGCGCATGTGGTACACACATGAAACTTGAACATTGTTTCTTAGCTATTTAAAATGTTGGTGCTTTTGTCAGAAATGTAGAAATATATGAGCACATTCACCTTTCTTGTAGGGAAGATAATTACTGTATTTATGTACATTTGAGCATTTGGTGGTGTAGTTACCCACTTTTAGGATACTTGATAATTGTGGTAATTCATTTATGGATAATGTAAGCAAGCATTTTAACAAGCATTTTGTCATAACTGCAGTTAGTGTTTTCCCACTGATACAGAAGTTACTGATTGCTTAGTTTCCATTTCAGTGCCCTGGAGCTTGGAACAGATATGTTGGAACTTGACTGCCATTTAACAAGGGATGGACATGTTGTTGTTTCTCATGATCACAATCTAATGAGGAGCACTGGTTCTGATTGTGATATTTCACAGGTTAATTATCAAGACATGCCTCTTCTAAAGCCTGAACTTCCTCTTGACTTTGATCCTGGTACTGGTAACACTGATTATTTCAATTTTATGTGTGTATGTATGTGAGTGGGTGGGGGGAATAGGTGTTGTTTGTTGGAAGTTTGTGAAAGCCAAGTGGATGGCATTAAGCAGTTAACCTTCAGTGGGTATGCATTGCATTTTTACAATGACTTGTGCATGTACTGTGGCTGGCCAAGTGTTGCATTCTTTCAGTAGCAATACCACTGCACCCAAGTGAGACCCATCAGCCAAATAGTAGTGGGAGATTTAAATTTCTCTGTTCCTGGAAAGGAAAGGTTAAAATAGATAATAAGTAATCATTAAGTATGTAAATAAGGAAATCACGTGTGAAATACATACATATCTTTTATCATAAAGAATGGAGAACATATGAAGGGTAATTTTATGGTACTTTGTTTAGGCAGGCTTGATAATCATAGTTGATATATTGATCTAAGTTACAGTTAGACTTTGTGTATGTGATATTTGAAGGTGCATCATACATTGTGTAACAAGACACATAAGATTGGTTCCTACTGTCTTTTCAGACTGATCAGCATAAAATTGTACATCATATATTAAAGACATACAAAGCTTGGTTCCTACTGTAAAGATACAAATCAGTGTAACACATTTGTAAGTTTGTCTGTAAGCCTTGTGTGATCTCCCTGATGATGGCAATGTTAGGTTACAAACATGTTGGAATAATAACAAACTCCAGAATTATCAGCAAACCAGTTGTGTAGTATGATGGTCTTGTACTGAACTGCAAACTGTGTGTGTTATTTATGTTACTTTCTCATGAGTACAGCTCATTCCTGTGGGTTTACTTTTATTGTGGCAGTGACATGGCTGGCCATCTGCTGTGACTTCATGTTAGGGGGAATCAGTGCCAGGTGTTCTTATTTAATGATGCAGTAAGTTGCTAATATTATATAGCCATGCTAGAAGCAGAAATTGCTTATGTAATTGTCCGTAAAAAGTAGCTCCTACTTTGAAGATATTTTATGTAAAGCAATCCTTATACAAGCCTGGAGAGGCCCTTAGGGTTCCAGAAGGTGGAGGTTCCTAGAATTTCTAGACACATGGCACAAGAAGGTGGCAAGGTTGTCAGCCCTACATGCCAGCCACCTCTACCCTACCCCCCCTCCCCCTCACCCCCCAAGAGATATTCCTGGTATTCATTTCTGTTAGAGGCTGAGTCAACCCCAGGGCCTTATTATCTTATTCAGAAGATATTTATTCATTCATTCATTCCATTGGCATGTGCAGAATTTGACGATTCCTTGCCATTCTCAGGAGCTTCTTCCATTCCTCTCTGTTATGTACTTTTTCCTGCAACCCTTCCCCACCAACTATTCTTCCATCCTCTTTCACCCCATCTTGCCATCTATTTCTTGGTCTCCTTCTCAATCTTGTTCCAAAATTCATATGTAGTAATCTTTTGGGAATTCAGTTTTCTTCCATTCTCTGTACATGTCCAAACCAGTGTAATCTATTTAAACTTATTGTCTCTATTATAGTAGGTTTTTTAACACTTGCATAAATTTCTTTTTCATTATCATATACTGGGCCTAAAATTCTTCTACACACTTTCCTTTCAAAAATGTTCAATTGCTTTCTATCTCTCTTTGTTAGTGTCCAAGTTTCTGATGCATATGTTAAACACTTTGTCTATTATTGTGTTCTTTAGTCTCAGTTTTATTTTCTTTGATATGTTTTTATTTTTAAAAAAATTTTGTAGCACAAAATATGTTTTGTTAGCATTTTTTATTCTTTCTTGCAAGTCTATTTGGTTATTGTTATCTTCATTAAGAGTAACTCCTAAATATTTAAAACTTTCTTCTCTTTCAAATTTGTAATTTTTTATTTTCAAATGTCCTATTTTATTTTTCTTTAAATTGTTTTTCCTTTCCACTATCATCTATTTTGTCTTTTCTTAGTTTATCCATAGTCCAAACTTTCTGGCAATGTTTTCCATTTCTACAAAAAGTTTTCTTCTTTCTATTTCATTTTTCCCAATTAAAGCAATGTCATCTGCAAATGCTAGTATATTCAGTTGTTCCTTACCAATCTTTGTACCACTAGGAACCATTTTTATACTTTGTATCACTCTTTGTAATGCCAAATTAAATAATATTGGTGGTGAAGGGTCACCCTGTTTCAGACCTGTTTTATTTTAAAAAAAGGATGACAATGTTCCTTCTATTCTAACGACACAGCTTGCCTTTTGTACACATGTTTTACACATATTTATTAATTTAGTAGGAATTTTAAATTCTTTCATACATTTCCCTAGTGCATCTCCATGTATAGAGTCATATGCCTTTTGAAAATCAATAAATAAATATTGTACACTCTGATTATACTCCCAAAGTTTCTCGTTTATTATTCTCAATGCAAATATGTTGTCAGTTAAAGATCTTCCATCTTTAGATCCATTCTGACAGTCCCCCATAACTTTTTCAATATATGGTTTGATTTTTCCCAATATTACATTTGACAAAATTTTGTAAGCTGCATTTCCCAGTGCTATTCCCTTGCAATTCTCACACCTATCTCTGTCTCCTCTTTTGTGTATAGGAACTATTATCGTTTCTTTCCATTCTTCAGGTATCCTTTCCTTCTCCCAGATTTGTCTTACTAGTTCATACATTCTATTCAGTAGTTTATCTCCCCCATATTTTATTAATTCCGGATGTATTCCATCAGTTCCAGCTGCCTTGTTACTTTTTAATTTTCTTATTGCCTTTTTTTACATCTTCTATAGTGAGTTCTTCAACTTCAACTTCGCCAATTTCTTTATTTCCTTTTTTAATTAATTCACTTGGTTCTTCTGTGTTCAGTAATTTGTCAAAATATTCTTTCCATATTTCTGCTTTCTCCTTTGTATTCATTGCCAATTCTCCGTTTTGGTCCTAATTATGCTAAATTTATGTTGATATCCTTTCTTAAATTGATTTACTGTTTGATACATTTTCCTTGTGCTGTTATGCTTCTGATCTTCTATTGATTCTATTACATTTTTCATGTATGTCTTTTTCTTATTCCTAATTATCTTGTGAGCTTATTTTCTTTTGTGGTAATATTCCTGCTCTTCCTTCTCCCTTCTTCCATTTATCAACCACTTTTCTCTTGCTTTCTTCATTTCTTCTATTGCTAATTTGCAT
>JGI20166J26741_11443474_pt1 | contig 13608 bp, 8 predicted proteins | sample TergutCu122P5_FD_26741 | JGI IMG/M metagenome (IMG submission 26741)
GGGAATATGCTTACGCTAACGATTTTGAAGTCAGGCTGAGGGCCTTGACTGATCTAGCCAAAGACTAGTGCCTAGGAGGCACTGGACTAATTTGGGGGGGAAATACTTTGCTTGGTTGGCTATCTGAGTTCTGAGCCCAGACTCACCCCGTCGCTGACTGCGACTTTTTCAGGCGCTTAGGTGAAGCCGCCGCGCCTGGGTGAGGGGAGTGTGGGCCGTGCCCCGACTTTTCATGCTATACCCTGGCATTTGCCTTACAACTTAGGAAAATCACGGAAAACCTCAATCAGGTTAGCCGAAAGGCGCTCAGCTGATCGAACACGATTAGTTTCATCGACTTGGCCATCGCGAGCGATGGTCTCGACTGGCCTGCTGCCCCCTGCCGCCCATGGCTTTTGCGTAGGCGACGGGGTGAATGCTCAAGTTTGGAAACTGGCTTCCTCTATACCGAGCTCTGCTGTCTGCTCGGCCCTGACATTGGCTAGTTGGCGAAGTCGGTAGGCGTGGCTTGCTGGATGAGTACCGCTGGCGGTAGCCCTAAAAAGGGGCCATTTGCTAGCGCGATTAAGGTGCTTTGACTCGCGTCACGTTAAAGAGTGGTGACCGGTAACAGCGTTGCTCTGTGCTCACCGTCGCCCCTCGTATCTCTTCAATCCAGTCCCCGCCCACAAGAAATACGTTCTTGACTTGCGTATTGCCACGGATGACGTGTTTTGTTCATCCGTGATGCTATGCGCGCCGCAAGCGGATGAACTTTTTAACTACCGCCCATGAATCGAAAGGAGTGCCCAAAGGACCGCTCGACGTTCCAGGTTACAGATTGCAAACCATGCACCGACAAACTTACCAACATTTATAACACTATAACACAGGTATGTAATATTGTGATCACACATCATACATATCGTGGAGTAGTAAATTGCTCAAGCAATCACTTAAGATGGCATTTCTATTCTGTTCCCTCTCCTCCGTAGTTCTTATTAAAGGTCATGTTGAGGACAATACCTGTGGTAAGATAGATCAGTTGCGACCGGATGATGTATGGTCGTGCACTCTCCTGACTAGTGAGATTTCTCCGTAACCAGTGCCTACGTTAATTGTTCCTTAAATGAAGTAGGCCATGCCTTGATCCTCATTGGAGGGTATGCAAGTGCCGAACCAATGAAAATTTACATTGTCTTAATCCGGTTACTTCGATCTCTCGAAACTAAAGTTTTTGCAACGAAAAATTTGTGGTTGTTGTAGTAATGTGTTAGAAGCTTCGTGTTAAAATGAATTATAATTGGTGTTTGGGAACATTCGTTATTGCAGTAATAGCTGCTGGTTCAAAAAATAGCGGACGAGGTAAAAACAGTAGTAGTGCGGTAACTTGTGAATGTCCAGGGAGATCACGATAATATTTCGGTATGCATGTGACTGAATTTAGAAACGACGAAAGAAGAGTAGGAGAATCAGTCTTCTGTTAGGAGTCAAACCGAGTACTGCCGAATATGAAACATGAAGGTTGCAAGTGTTGTAGCGAATGTAACCTGACCATACTGCTTTGGGGATGGAAACAAAAAACCCAGTTCTACCTCGTTATGGAATATAACGTATTCGCCGCATATTTTAATGTTGTAAAAATGTGCACAGTTTACCTCGGTGTTTAAAGTTTATGAGGTAGGACAGATTTGATTCTTGCTTCTAAAGGGCTCCGTGATTGCGAATGATTCTTCTGGAGCCAACCAACTAGGTGCCTCCTCTCTTTACCGCCTAAGGATGGAAGGAAACTACAAGATGAAATATAAAGATATGAATGTGCATAATCTCGTAATTCATACTAACCTGCTTCAATCCTGAAATTTAAAGTGAGAAGTTGTTGAGCTTAGCGTTTGAAACATAACAGAAGCTTGGTTACTGTGTGTTCTGATCAAAATGTCGTGAAAGACGAAAAGGTAGATACGTAATGCAGGCATGCATTTATTTATGCGTGCATATAATGATTTCATAACACCGATAATGTAAATTACCAACTTTTGACAGCACAAACAAATGGACTATTCTGTTTATTATGTATTTTACTATTAATTTGCTCTTGCATGTTTTGATGCAATTTCCATCTTCAGGGAGGTTACACCAATGTTGTTAAAACATACAGCAGTAAAACACTTTTACAATAATCACACATATCAAATGTGCAGGTTTTAGTTAAAATATACAGCATTTAAAATGTTATAAAATGATAATATAGTTTGTTGTTGATTACAAGTCATTTCCTTTATAATTGTTCTAAAACTTGTATTTCTTTCTGATCTTAATTGGATTCTCTCCTCGCATGTTGTGTCTTGCTTGTTTGGAGAGTGTTGGGAGACTTATAAGAACATTTTAAGTACTGTCTATTTTAACTAAAACATGCACAATTGATATGTATGATCATCATAAAACTGTTTTATTGCTGTATGTTTTAACAGCATTGGTGTATGCTCCTTGAAGATGGTGATTGCGCTGAAACATGCAGGAGCAAATAAATAGTAAAATACACAATATGTAGAATAGGGCATTGGTTGGTACTGATAGAGTTTGTGATTCATTTCACAGTGCATGGAATGAAAACATGAAACCTCTAAAGTAGTTGAATGCAGGGATGCAAAATCCTGGATGCCAAGTCGCCCTGGTGACTAAACTTTGTTCGGTGGTGGCTGATGTTTGTGGATCTTCAGTATGGAACGTGCTTCATTTCATCTGTCTGGCGCCTAAAATTTTGAAGTGCCTTCTGGGATTTTTGGGGAATATGTCCACCTTTGATTTAGTATAGCCAAGTGCGATGTCAGTGTCACTTTATTTCACGTGATTTCATCTGTCAACTTTCATGAGATTTTTATTTTTGTTAAGTGATCTGCTAGTACATTGTTCTGTATGTTTTACAAAACATACTTTTTGTGCAATATTAAATCTCTGTGTTGCAGGTTTTGGCGAACAGTACAATTGGTTCAGTTTGGAGGAAGGCCTGGAAGCAGCAAAAAATAGCAACAAACCGCTGATGCTCATTATTCACAAGACATGGTGTGGAGCTTGTAAAGGTAGTGGTATACTTTAATAAGATAAAGTGAATAGCCTAACTAATAAAAGCCCTCATTACTTATATCTTGTTTGTTGTAAATACATGCAAATATCTTCACAGTAACTTAATTTTGTACATACTGTTTATATTGATCATAATTTTATTTTGTCTTCATTAAACCAAAACTTCATGCACTATCTTTCATACACCAGGTCATGTTGTTTGACTAATATTCAAATGCATTTCAGCGCTCATCGCCGTCTTCAGGAAGTACCATTTCAACTGTTAACTTCCCAACACATCACCCTCTGTCTGAGCAGGTGTTGCAGAAATGCAGTTTTCACTCGCAATATATGATTTTTAAAGTTCCATGGTGGTTGCCTCCGTGATTGGTTGTTAAAATTATGTCAGCACTCATCAATTCAACTGATAAGCACTGACATGAGTTAAATCATCTACTTTAAAAACAGCCAACAACAAGGAATGTGATCATATGAGCATATTTTGCATCTTGTAAGCAGTCAGACACAGACAGTGGCATTTCTCTTTACCATCTACCATGTAGTGTAACGTGTATAAACTTGCAACTTCTCTTTGAAGAATATTTTAAGAAATGAGAATTTTCAGCTTAAGCTTTGGAGTGTAATAGTTAGTGCTTATTGCATTAGCTATCATTATATTTTCTCTGCTTCTTATATTGAGTGGAATGGTAGCTAATAGGCCAGAATTATTTCTGTTGCCAGGTTTATTTTGCATTTTTTGAATACTTTTTGTTAACCTTTATCTTATGCAGCTTTAATTCGGTGTTCGCGTTCACCATACTGAGTTTCCCTTTAAATCATTGTGCGTGTTTGACAATAAGCGTTTATATCTTGTGAACCGAAGATGATGAAATAATCTGAATTTTTTGCAAATAAATCAGAGATATTTCAGTTCAAAAAAGATGAAGTAGAAATGTTTGGTGCCTACATGCAGGAAGTTGATATAAAAGTTTTATAATTTTCAGTTTATTTTACTTACGTTTCTGTGTTGGACCTGATGTATGCACAGGAAATTTCAACTTCAAGGTTTGTGGAGTTGTGCCTTGGCGTGGTATTGTCAAAAACATAATCTTATTTAACACACACACACACACACCATACTTTCTCAGAACTTCACTGACAGCTTTTTTCTTCACACCACTCGCAGTTCACACACGTTATTTTAGCTGCGTCGCTGTCACCAACCGTGACTAAACAACCTTTGTTGAATGCTGATCCCGTCTACTGACTTGCGCCATAATTTCTAGTGTATCTTTTACGAGGAGGAATCGAGAGTCTCTACATGATATTTGCTTAGTCCATCAAGGGAATAGTAACTAAAACAGAGTTATTTAAGCTGTTGTCTAAAAATGCATAAAATTCTATTGCCTAAATAAATGATGTATCTCGATTTCCCTACTTCTTTATTCTCACTGTCCCCAACCAGTTCAGCTATCCGGTTTGGGGACAGGAACCCGGCTCTCTCACGCACAGACGTCGCAGATTACTGACTCAGAAACAAATATTTAGCCCGGCTTATTATTTCACAGTTGGAACAAGTTGCTATATTATTTCAGCTTTTTTATGGCTGGACTATTTACAGTCCATTTTGTTTATTTCTATATATCAAACTCAGATGAAATTAGAACCCTCCAAGTGGAGTTCGCCAAAGAGGCGTATCAATTTCAGAATACGTTCTGGGAAAATCATGACCTCATAGAGCAGCCAGTAATTACCTATATTTATTGGGTGCGTGAAGTTTTGCATATGTGGCACTGTTTATCTTATTTTTCAAACCGTCGTTCTGTAATGGACCAGAAACTGAACTGAAACGTAAGATTGGCATTAGAGAAAATACACCATTGGTATTTTATCATATAAAGACAGTTGGTGCTTAGCCCATTTTAGTATCAATATATCCTGCGACAGTCTGTCTCTGTATTGACTACTATAATCAAGAACAGTGTGAAATATGAGTCAATAAACGACTTCGTTTGTTGCAGCACGGGGTACACAGAAAGAAAATTCAGCTACAAAGCCCGTTGTCATAAGTAGAAGTTCCTGTAACAGCAATGCTTGGCAGAGTGAATGAGGCTTCACATTGACTGCCTTACAAAGTACCGTTCTTCCAACGAAATATGTAGGAGGGCTAAACGTATCTCTAGCAAAGAATGCAAGAGCTCTCTTGCTTGGAATAAAAACAAACAGCCCAAGTTGCAGACGTGGTTTTGATGATTAACAGGAAGGCTAGAAACTGCTATCCATGACGTACATGTATACATAATTGGGAAAAGTGGCCAGAGCATGAATCTGACCATAAACCTTTATATAATGTGGAGACAATGAGCGGGGCTATAATTCTGAGCCTCTGCATGAGTGTATGGGGCATTTAAATTTCTTGGTGTGTTTGTAAGATGCCGCTTTAAAAGGATGCGGTGTGTTCATCGGATAAAGGTTAATTATGTCAGTTACATTGATGTTTTCCTTGTGGCTTTTTTAAATTCTTCATGCATACACACACACACACACACACACACACACACACATTTTGTGTTTGTGTGGCTGCACTGGTACACGATGTTGTGTAGTAACATTAGAAATTTATTGTAATTGTTGTGTTGTACTGCCACATTTGGGCCCTGGTTTTATGAAGACTATTTCATGTGGTGTTCGTGGACCACTTCATAATGTTAAAATGAATCATTTGAATGTGATGTTCATGTTTCTTCTGTTTTCTGTTTCACACCACAAACCTAACACAGAACACCCAAAGACATTGTGAAATCTACTTTGTACTTTAGCCACTATGTATGTTAGCCTGGCTGTTAAAGTGATGTGCAATTATTGTGGTATCATTTTTGTATGTGATTCAAACCCTCATTCCCAGTCTTCTTTTTGATTACATACCTATACTTTTAATCTGTATGAGTGCTATTCCTTTGTTGAAGTTTTAGCTGCTGCATATTGACAAGGAAAGTAGCCACATCCCAGCCAAGAAATCGACACTTCTGCTTGTGTAACTTAAGAGTTTGCTGACATATATGAGGGGTCTTCAAAGTTTCTGCACTTTTTTCTGGCAGTCAATGGTATGGGATAAACCTTTGAGAGATCTTCGCCCTTCTGGGATGTTACGCAGCATTGATTGGTAGTTAGTTACCGACGTTTTGGGACAACCTTTCAGTCCCATCTTCAGGGTCCAAGCAGTCCAGAAAGTTTGAAGCTCTGTAAGTGGTTATGTGATGTGTCAGCACATGGATGGTCTCAACCTTGCACTCAGTGTGTGAGTTGCTACTGAGTGGGAAACATGACTTGACATTTTTAGTTTGTACCAAGAAAGAACAGAGATTTGTGGTATGTTAATATAGGCAAAAGGTGTGCAAGCTGCTGAAATTCACACACATTTATATGCTCAGTATAGGGACAGTGCTCTTTCTTGGAGAAATGTTTACAAATGGATAGAAATATGCAAGAAAGTCCTTAAAACTGTGACTGATGCAGAGCGCGTGGGACACCTCTCATCAGCCAGGGATGAGAAACTGGAAGAAGCCAGAACCTTGAGGAAAGGAGAGTTACTATCACAGAAATTGAACAAGAATTATACCCTAGCCAAGAGCCAGTGCATTCAGTAGTGTACAGCAGCCTTGCATACAGCAACATTTGTGCAGCATAGGTGCTTGCATGTGGACATCTGCTCCTGTGACTTGGAATGTTATCACATCAAAGGTGAGAATTTCTTGAATTGTATGATCACAGCTGATGAGAGTTGGATTCATCGTTACATACCCAACAGTAAATGACAGTACACAACTTCTCTTGTTTCCAAAAAGTTTAGATCATGGCTTTCAGTCGGTAAGCTTATACTGATGGTGTTTTGGGATTCCTAAGGCCCTGCCTAAGTGCATTATCTGTGAACAAGTGCAGGTGGGATCACAGTAACAAGAGCATGATATTCCAACATGCTATGAAATGAACTGTGAGCAGCAATTTGCGTAAAATTTGGAGACAGATGGTAACAGGGTGTTCTTTTGTTCCACAGCATTTCATGCCCTCATACCACTGCTCATAAATGACCACTTTTAACACTGAATTGAGGAGTTCCTGGTCATCCAGCGTATAATGCAGACCTGCCTGTTTCTGATTTTCATGTGTTTCAACCCCTAAAGGAGGGACTAAGACTGATGATTCACAAATAATGACAAGATAAAGGCGGTGCTGTGCAAATGGCTTTGCAAATGACCATAAGCTTTTATGCTGATGTCTTTAAAAGTCTGTATATTGAGAAGCAGGGAGAGTATGTCGAGCCGTAATATACTTGTAATGTCTTAAAAATAAATAAAAATTTTGTATTAAAAAGTGTAGTAACCTTTTGAAGATCCCTCATATTTATCTGAAATTCATCTCTAAATTCTCCAGATGCAGCTATGCGTGCTACACTAAGGTGCTCTAAGATCTTCAATTACAGTAAACATGTATTTTAAGAATATATATCTTAGCAGTAATGTACACCATGAATTACAGCTGCATGCAACAATGCAGATTAAGCAAGATAAATACAGTTAATAGAGTGCTCTTACCTTCAGCCTTGAAGCCCCAGTTTGCAGCTTCAAAGGAGATCGAAGACTTGAGTTTGCATTTTGTTATGGTGAATGTAGAAGATGATGAGGAACCAAAGGATGGGCAGTATTCTCCAGATGGGGGCTATATACCAAGGATTCTTTTCATTGGTAAATATATTTAATAAAGTGTGTATCTTGCATAGTTATGGTGTCATACTGTGATCTAATTTAATGGGACTGGCTTCTGCCTTCCTTGTAAACGGTGGAGTTCAGTTCTGTGGTGGGCTCTGCTACCCTTGATGGTTTGCAGAGGGAACATACAACTCAGCTGAGATCTTAATTCTTCTTGAATGTTATGCAGCATTGACTGGTAATTAGTTACCAATGTTTTGGGACAACCTATTGGTGCCATCTTTAAGGGTCAAGCAGTCCCATCCCTTGACCCTTTAAGATGGGAATGATAGGTTGTCCCAAAATGTTAGTAACCAGCTACCAATCAGTGTTGCATTACATCCCAGAAGAGTGAAGATCTCATTTATGTAACAGCAGGTGCCTGAAATCATGCACACAACAGAACTACTTATTTGGTATTCTTCATGTTTATACAGTGTTATGGTCAACAGAGGTGAAGGAAGGGAAAGATGTGGCAGAGAAGTGTCATTCCTTATGCATAAACCCCCAGATCCTCCTGTTTATAATTACGTTTTTGTCCACATTTCTGCCCAAAACTATGGAACAGTCATGCTTTGATATTTCCTAGTTCAGTACATTAATTTGTTGTGCCATCACCTCGCTTCCAGACTGAGCATAAGGAGCTGCTGCTAGCACGAACATAGCAGTTTGTGCTAGTAACAGATGAAGGGGAATGTGTGGAGTCATTTTCTGCTTAGAATAAGGATATAGCATGAATTTTGAGTATTGTCTTATTAAATACATCTGTTTGTAATTTGTGATTTTGGTGTACCTAGAAAATGACAGGCTTGAAAGGAGAGCATGTTTGCATAAAATTTTCCTTTAAACTGGAGAAAAGTGCTTAAAAAACGTTAGAAATGTTGAAAGCAACTTTTGGAGACCTGACAATGGGAAGAAGACGAGTTTTTGAGTGGTTTTCCAAGTTCAAAGATGGTCTAACCTCTGTTGAGAATGCTGAACGCTTAGGGCCTACATCAGTGAGCACAAGATATGAAAATATGCAGCCGGAAGACTGACAATGTGTGAAGTTGCTAACTTCTTGGGAATTTCATGTTGGTTCAGTTCAGAGCATTTTGAAAGTCAATATGAACATGCATCACATTGCTGCCACCTCTCATTCTGCTTTATCTGTGCATGAATTTCTGGCTTCCTACTCACCAGATTTACAGCAGTGTGACATAGTGCTCTGAATGATGGTGCAATTGCTGGTCTCACTGTATAAAGTCTCCAGGACAGCAATGACTTGAATGTAAGTGTTGCTGCTGCAGAGAAATGAATTCACTCTGGAAATTATTGATGGCACCCATATACAAATTTCTGAGTATGTTTCATGGGTTGAAAGTCTTACTTTATATCCTTAAGAGTTTTATTAAAAGGTAGACATTTGTGCAAAATAATGTACTTCATTTTTGTGTCAAACAGAACTTTAACTTTGACTAGCTCATGCAGGAAGTCAGGTGTGATCAGCATCACACTGAAAATGATGATCAGAGATGCCTGAAACATGTACTGAAGTATTTTTTTTTTTAACTTTCCACTAGGGTAGTGTGATCATCAGATCAATACAGTAGAGAACAAACTTCTTGATTCTTATTTGTTAGATAAATATATATGCACCTCTCCTGTACAGGGGGTTTATGTTTAAATTTTATGCACTTAATTAACATACATTGTTTTATTTAGAACCCACTGGAAAAGTAAGAACAGACTTCTTCAATGCGGAGGGCAACCCATCTTACAAGTACTTCTACTCAAACGCAGAGAGTGTGGCTGCAACCATGATAAAGGTGAAGAACTCTATGAAATCTGATGGGAGAATGATAGAAGAACTCTGAATGTGGAATGCTGAAAGAAATTTTATATTTTGTGGAGTTTGTCAATTGAACATTTTGACATTAATGTGTGTGACTGTGATATCTCTCACATTGTGACTGAACTGTATGTTTTGAAGGATTTTATATTTTTCTTCTCGTACACAAATCCTGGAAGCTGAATTACCTAAATTAAATACAGTACTTCTATGTTTTAACACATGGTATTGTGTTAGCGGGAACAAGTCAGGCAGGGTTAAGAGGATGGCACAATGTAAGAGGATCAGCATCCAGACTTCTGTCTGACAATATGAAGGAACACTGCAAAAATGGTAATTCATTGTGTAACATTTTGCAATGGCCACAGCAAGAATATGATGTTCAGTTTCTGTAGATGTAACCAACGGCTAAGTTACTCTCACTGAACATTTCCTTGTGTTCAGTGTTCAAATTTATTATCCTCTAGAGAAATGATAAAAGGTAACTCTACTGTACAATACTGTAGAGCAAAATCTCATTCTCGTTAAATGCTTACATCTTTCAAGTGACATCCAAACAACTATTAAGTTGAAAACATCACATTATGTGTAACAGGCAGTAATTTATCACAGAATTGGGAAGTCATATTATGAATTATACTGAATCTGTTATCAGTACGGAGAGAAATCCCTCTACACTTAAACTACATACTTAGTTCATGAAATGAAATTATGTCTCAGCTATAGGAAAGCATTATCGTCTACATTAAAACTGAATTGTGCAACAAAACACTTGACTTGCTGATGTTAACAGTAATGTTGCCCTTTTGTATTCTGCATCCTTGATACTTTAGTATCGTGTTAGCAAACTGAACTTACGTGATCACATTGGCACTGGCAATGAAAGAAACTCAGCAACATGAGATACTGTTTCATGTGTACCTTCCATTCATCTGATGTGTTTGTACCACACAAGATGGCTGAATTTTGACACCTTTATGGCAGAATGCAGTTCCCTGTTTCTGATTTTGGGTTGTATGAGATTCAGAAACTGCTGTTTCATTTAGTTTTTGATGCCATTAGTAAGTGGCACACTGTGGAGCAAAGTGTTGGTAACTTACATGGGAATAAAGGATATAGAAACTTAAAAGGCAGAAAATATGCTTCAAAATGAATCTAGAAATTGGGTGGGAAGTTATGAACTGAATTCATCTGGCTCATAGGGTCCAGAAGCAGACACTTGTCCAGAGTAGTGAGTCCTGTTTTCCATAACATGTAAAGAATTTACTCACCAGCAGCGTGACTATTAGCTCTTCAAGGAGGACTTTCCTCTATGGAATTAAGAAAGTTACTTTAACTTAATGATCAGTAATGTGGCTGGGATACAAGTACCTATATACAAGACATGGTTTTTCACCAGAGCCATATTGTGTCAGTGGAAAGTGTAGTGTTGTAAGTGGCCAACTGGTGCAACAGATCTGTTGTCAGTTCAGAGTGTACTGCCATAAATTGCCAACTGGTGCAGCAGGCATTGTGTCACTTCATAAGGTGCTACCAAAAATGGTGAACTGGTGTAGCAGGCATTGTGTCAGTGCAGTGTGTACTGCTGTATGTGGCCAGTTGGTGCAACAAACCTGTTGTGTCAGTGAGTGTACTGCCGTAAATGGTGAGCTGGCGCAGCAGGCCTTGTGTCAGTGCAGTGTATACTGCTGTATGTGGCCAGTTGTTGCAGCAGACCTGTTGTGTCAGTTGAGAGTGTACTGCCATAAATTGCTAGCTGGTACAGCACATGCCAAGATGCCAACATGAATGCCTTAGTTTTATATACTTACAATACCAGAGCAATTATTTTGCATGTGCGTAATGAATAAATGAATGTAGAGATAATCAGATATGATACCATTAATAAAAGCATATGGGTATTCTGATCGATGGCAACAGGCAGGTGTAAATGTGAACATCTCAACATGTTTGAATTACAGCAATCAAAGATGATGGAGTGTTACCTAAATTCATCCTACTTCTGGCCACTTCTGTACAGGTAAGCTATGTTAATTTGTGGAAGCTTGCTCTGTCAGTGACAGTGTTGTCAGCAGAGTTGTCAGTGTTGTGATTAACAGGCTGAAAACACATTCAAGTCGTCTGGGATGTTACTCCATTTTGTTTAATGATTGGTATGGTATAGCATTCCAAAAGATTTGCATCTTCAGTAGAACCACTCTGAGAAAATGCTGAATATAGGCATATATGAGAAAGACCAACAAGATGCACACTTTTTTGCTTAATAATTTATTTCAATTAAATTATCCTCAACATGTTTTGAACAAATAATTGTTCATCATCAGAAGGTCTGTAGAAGCAGCTCACAGTATTTTATCATGCTGAAATTATATTAAAATTGTATGAATTGTCTAGATATAGATTAATCTATATAGAAAGCTCATGTAATTTTAAAATAATCTATATAGATATATGTACAGGTATCTATATAGATTATATTTATAACTAGACAATTCATACAATTTTAATATAATTTCAGCATGGTAAAATACTGTAAGCTGCTTGTACAGACCTGATGATGAATTATTATTTGTTTGAAACATGTTGAGGATAATTAATTGAAATAAATTATTAAGAAAAACAAGTGTGCATCTTGTTGGTCTTTCTCATATGTGTATCAGGATGCACAGTTCAGAGAACATATAGCTGAAAATAGGGTTAGTGTGTCACAGGGTGTGTGTGTCTAATATGTTATTGATGTAAAGTTTGATATGACCTAATACATTCTGGGATGTGGCACAGTATGGTCTGGTACACATCAGTTCTTTTACTCTGAAGATGGAAGTGGCAGGTTCTTCCAAAACATTTGTACCTAATGAACTACATGGCATCACACTTCACAAGGCTGTAGTTAAAACTTCAATGTAGCCACTGATGGCCAGGGTTCTTTTTTGTTTTAAATGCTCATTTTTGCACCTTCTGATATTAGTTACTGTATTTCTTACATTTTTAAACCTACAAACTTGAAATAAAAAGAACACTCTTAAGAATGGATCCACCTACCAATCCCAAAGTTTCAAAACAATCCACTTATTTTAATGCAGCTTAGTTTAGGATCTTGTTTAGATTTGGTCAGTTTCATTGTTCTTGTAGTCTTTGGAATTAGTCATTTCAGATACAATTGATATGCACTGTTACAAAATCTGGAGCTGAATGTATGCAGATATGTCATCCTGTTTTGTAAGCCAACTGAACTGAACAAGTTTGTATTCGTTCGTGAAATCAGTGGAAACAGACCTGTATCAAATGAGTTAGTATAATTTAGGACCAAACGCAAACTTCAATCATTCTGCTGTAAGAGTTTATATGTGACTTTCATGTATGGTAGTTTCATGTTTATGTCAATATTTCCCTCAACAGTTCAGTTTGTTACCTGTCAGAGCAATAAAATATGGTGACATTTCAGAATGATCATTCACACTGTCATTCATATGCTGTTTTGTTTGATATATGATTACTTATTACTTCTTATTGCAATAGTATGGCTGAAATGTGAATATGTGCTTAATGATACGTAACACAACTGATACTGAGACAGATTCTTTCATGTACTTAAGATTTCTGCATTGCAGTGGCAACAAAAATGAATATGGGAAAAATATGACCGACTGTGAAAATGACAAGCTCAGTGATACATATGCTAAGTATTACAGCCCAACTGAACACTTGGCAGTTAAAATTATTGTGCTCTTCAAAGTAGAGTCATTTTCTAACACTGTGTAACGATGAAATGCAAATAGGTTGGGATAAAAAATGACAAGCTGTGCAATTTTAATAGATATAGGCGTATGTACAATATGGCTATTTGGGAAAAGATCGGAAATGTTGTTGCATGCTGCACGCCTAACCCGTGAGATGTTCTGGGGCTTGTGTATAATGCCCAGCTGTAATGTAGTAATTTACCATTGTCATGTGAACCTGACTGTATAATAGGAACATGACTATACCTGG
>JGI20166J26741_11443696_pt1 | contig 13604 bp, 11 predicted proteins | sample TergutCu122P5_FD_26741 | JGI IMG/M metagenome (IMG submission 26741)
TAAGTGTACTGATTTTTTATTTAAATGTCTGTTGGACTCACCTGAAATTACAAGTTATCTCCTTCAAAGTATGACCCTTGGGAAGTTACACAGTGGTTCCGTTTTTTCCACTGATCATGGCAGTACTGGAAGTCATTTTCTGTAAGTGTGTGTAGCTCATCCGTTACAATTTTTTGTATGTTTTCCATTGTCCCGAAATGATGACCCTTCAACTTCGACTTCAACTTGGGGAAGAGGCAGAAATTGCATGGCGCTAGATGTGGGCTGTAGGGAGGATGTGGAAGTACGGGAATGTTTTTCTTTGCCAGAAATTCTTGAATTGACAGCGCAGTGTGAGCCGGCGTGTTATCGTGGTGCAGCACCCAATTGTTTGTGATGTTCCTTCGGACTCGCTGGACCTGTTTTCAAAGTCGTTCCAAGACATCTTTGTAGAAGGTGTGATTAAACGTTTCTTCTGCAATCATCCTGACACTCAATCGGCGGTCTTTCGCCATCACAGCTCGCACCACTTCCACATTTTGATCATTTGTTGATGAGTTTGGTCTTCCTGAACGAGGGTCGACTTCAACATTTTCTCGGCCCTCTTTGAAAGCTTTGTGCCACTTGAAAACCATAGTTCTCAATAGAGTGGCATCTCCATAAGCTTCGGTTAAAGAAGCAAATGTCTCTGTGGCAGATTTGTTGAGTTTCACACAAAATTTGATAGTGTACCGTTGTTCGATATTTTCCTGCATCGCAAACGTAACGAGGTTAGAAAACACAACCATACACAAACAGCATTAGTGCACAACTGACTCAACCAATCCAGTTGAAACAAGTATGGACATGCAGCAAGGTCACTACCAAAGCGCCGATATATATCAACGAGGTGCTACCTTACCAATTCGCACATAGGAAAATCAGTACATTTACTTTTGGGACAGAATGGTATAAACTAATTTCAGTATACTTGTGTCCATTTGTTGGTACCATTATTGTATATATTCAAACAATGCACGGTCACGGATGACATAAAGCTAAGACCGTGTAGTTTAGAAAAATTTCTGAATTGAATGATTGAATGAAAATGACATGAAGTAAACAGGGAAGGGATAATCATTACAAAGCAAAATTCATATATTTTACTCTTCCCATAATATTTTTAGACTAATAATGGAATGTGATTTGGTTTGGTCAGGTTGATACCTTATGGACATTGTGTGCTTTTAGACATCCCATCTAGCAATGATTGCACACAACATCTTAGTGCTGATACACTATCAAGGGTGAAAAATACCTGTTCTAAGGTGTAATGTATATTTCAGATTTGTGTGTGTGTATGCATGACGGCAGTTCATCTAGCAGTGACAAGGTATTCCCCCATGCATTCCAGTAGAATGCGTAACATGCATACAGAAATGTGCTATACAAAATTATCATTATAATTGTCACAGGAATGTGAATTATGAATTGCATGTCTGAAGCACCACCAAAATCATATTAATGGTTTCTTGGTAGTTTCTGTGCAGACAATTTTATTGCTGTTTCACATGCCTGAAGTTGCAGATAAGTGTATTATGTGGCATACTGTGAGGCTCTAATTCAGTTTTAAAACTAAAGGGAATGAAAGTGAAAATTGATAAACAAATTAGTTTTCAGTGTGCTGTCTTTTTGAAAAAGGTGGAATTCAGTGTTTCTGTCAAAATGCTTTGTCTGACTTATCCACATCAAGAAATTCCTTATCCAATGGTAGGAATGGACCATTAGGCTGATGTAATACTGTCTACAGTTATAGAAGCTTTTCTTCCAGTCTGATGTACACTGAGAAACTGGAGGAAGTAATGAAAACAGAGAAATCATGCATGAAGGAAGAACTTATTTCTTACCAAAGGGAAAGAATGTCTCCTGGTAGAAATACTTAAAATGTAGCTGGCCCATATGCTCCACTGGAATGCATTGAGAAATACTGCACCACTGCTGGATGTGCTGCCATCACAAGTGTGCGTGTATGTGACATTAATGTGAGCAGTACATTCCAACTCTAAATGAGTTTTTGTACCCTTGCACAGTGTAATGTTAGCTGAAGTTCTGTGTACAGCAGTTGATATGTGAGATCTGTTATGTAGCAGCATTACAAGTGAGGTTTCAACCTAACAAATGGGACCATTCCCTTGAAAGTAAAGGGTGCGTTGGACAAGGCATGTCGCATGAACTGGTTCAGGGCAATTTCAAACAGGATCCAGCAATGTGTTTTTCTTGTGGATTGTAATAACTTTTAAATGGATTAAAAACAGCTAAGTACTTCAGACTGCAAGATTCCGTATCATAGAATTTGTTATTCGATAATGCAAATATACAGAAGTTTAAGTTCTACTCTTTTTTTTTTAATATATATAATGTTTGAAGTCTGCCACTCTGGCTTGTGTAACATCACAAGGCTTCTTGTATCAAGGGGTCAAAAGGCTTCTGACAATGATGTATGGCAATAAACATGACCAGTACTGTCCATCTTTGATTGATTCAAATGTAGCATTTTAGAAACTGTATCAGTTTTTGCCATTGAATAGAGAGGGTTCCTACTCTTATGGGTCTATTATATGGATTCTGTCTCGAGTCAAACGACTGGCACCAAAGTGGTAGGAACTTGTCTCTATTTTATACTTTGTGATACATTTTTTATATGTTACAACTGGAGAAACTTAAGGTGATGGATTATGTCTAGAATATTAGTCATGTTTGTTTACATCAGGAAGGTGCAGCTACCAGAAATTTTGCAAACATGTAACAATTCAATGTTGCAGACTCTTGCAAACCTGAGTAATTTTGTCTCCAAAATTCAAGAGGTAATTGCTTTGTTTTTTTTGGGTGGAACAGTTGTCATACTTCCATTGATCTTTGAGTATCTATGTTGCAGCACCAAACTCCAGCACTGGAGGGCTGTGGAATGTGAGCTTGAATTTGCCATCATCATATGTAAGTCCATCACCCTCACCAGATGAGATGGTGATACAGCAGCGTGGTCGTCGCCGTCTGCCTGCCACATGGAGTCCTGACATAGAACAGAGCAAACAGAACGGAGTGTCAAACCATGACCGTACACCTGTTAAAGCTAGTCCTGCCAAGAGCACAATTGTATTGCGAAGCACTCCTCGCAAACGACTTCTTCTCAATGACCCTAAGGAACTCTTCCCAACACCTGAGAAATGTCGCAAGGTAAGGAGAGGAAGTGTTGCAATGGATTCTTAGTGTATCCATTTTAAAGACATAGAAGAAGGTAGGTGTTAAAAGGGAGATGAAGAATGTCAGGCCAAGATAATGGCTTGATAGAAATATGAATTTGTAGTTCAGCTAGCAGTGACATGAACTAATATATTATGAACAAAAAACACAGAAAAATTATGATATACGATAAAATCTCATGAATCTACATACTATCTAATTCAGTCGCCTTTCTACTTAGCTGCTTACATTTTAATTTTGAATAAAGGCTTGTAAAGGAAATGCAGTGAAGAGGAAACCTGCTACCTAGAGATTTGTGAATAATGAAAACAGGCCAAGACTAGAAAGATTCAGCATAGCAAAACAATTTGTTTCTGCTGTGAGATAAAAGAAAGAAAAATTCTAGCTCACTAATCAGGATGTATTACCACATTCAGAGTAATCTTTTAAGTGGCAAGTGTTTTTAACTGCATGGCCAAATCATTATGTAAAGAACCCCTTTAGCTTATTTGAGTAATAAGTATCTGTTCATTTAATCTACAGATATAATTCTTAGGGAATTTGAAGGTATAATACCATGACTGTTAGAACTTATCCCCATTAGATTTATCCTGAGGCACCTTCATTCAGTGTTTTACATCTTCACAGCCTGCTTGCTTGACATATTTGGTATATTCTAATAATCTTCCAACTGTACTGGTTACATTCCTTGATTTATTAACCTTGATAAACATGTAACATGTGAAGGTCCTTGTTAGATGTTTTTAACAAAGTTAAAAAAGAAAGCCTTAATGTGATAGCCTTGTCCGTCCATGATCTTGTATTAGCACCAAATCCAATGGACACATCTTTTTAAGGATCAATTTCAGAGACTTTCAATGAGTGTTGTCTGGCAGCATTTCTTAGCCTATTGACCCAAATTTCACCTGACTTCACAACTTGTGAACTTCTTTATGTATATCATTATTTGTTAATGAAATGTTATAAATTGGAAGCTCAATAAATGGCAAAGAATACCATTGGTAATTTTGTGCACAACATTACAGAGTACACCGTATTCAATTTTGTTACATCATTTTGTTTGTGTATCATTGTTAATTGAAGAGCATATCCTCATTCAGTTGATTACAGTTAGAGTTTTTGTGGTTGAATAGCCTGAAAACTTTTCTTCTGCATTCATGTACACAGATGTCACCCAACTCAAAGAAGTGCCGTAGTGAAAAGGCATCGTTACCTTCCTTCACTCCCCTCCAGGCAGCATTGAAAGGCTTGTCACAGGATCAGCTGATTGATATAATCCAGCAATTAGTGGACAAGCACCCACAGCTGGGAGAAGTAAGTATGTTTTCCACAGTAATTTAAAGTTGTGTAATAAGGAATTAATAAGTAATAAACGGTCAATTATATTTTGACAGGAAATCAAGGACAGTCTGCCTGCACCAGATATTCGCCCACTGGAGGATCGCCTCAATTATCTGAAGAAGAATATCTTCAAGTCACTGCCAAACTCCAGGCTCACCTCAAAGACTGACTCACCTGCATATAGCAGAGCTGCCACACATGTGCTGGCCTTCAAGGTGCAAAATTTTGTACACTTGCCTCTGCTTTTGCATTTAAAGATTTATCATGTCTGAAGCACAATACAATGTGGGAAAGTACTGCTAATGTCACCTTCATCCTCAATGGCAGATTTAGGGACAAAGAGTTTAATTTACTTTCCACATACAATTCTCTTGCACAAACTTACTTTCTCACCCTTTTTTTTTACCTCTTTTTTAGATCAATAGTGATGAAACTTCTACCTTGTAACTGTCTTTTGGTCTGTATGATCACCATACATTAGCTTCAGAAATTTTGCATTTCTTTGCTAACAAACAATTATTCGACTATCTGCTGTAGTTTGCAAGCATGCACTTCAAACATGTTGATGCTGAGAATCAAAGAATCTGCATGGCACAAGTTTGTCTTGCTTCCATATTTCCCCTGTAAATGCACCACATGTTTATACCTTTAAATGACTTACGTTTGCAGGTGTGAACACACATTTAAAAGCACACATAGAATTTCATTTTATATGTTTAGGCAACGAACAACTTTACTGCATTTTTAAGACATGCTACATAATCTGTTTTATTTTCCACAAAATGCCATTTATTTCACAATTTTATCTTTTTGTGTTCAAATAATACACTTTTCGTAAACTGTGCACTACAATTTAAATAGTAACCCAGTCATTTAAAGGTTGGGGTGTTCTTCTGTAGACACAGTTGCTGTAATAACTCTAAAAACTGTGCATCATATGCAAATAAGAATAAAGTTTCTTGTGTTATATTGTGTAGATATGGTTATCAAAACTCTACTAAAAATGTATAATTGTCTGCTCATTGAAATATTAATGTGTTCACGTCTCAGTCAAGTCTGGTCAACTTCTATTATACATGTTGGCACCTTCTACTTTTTTTATGGAATGTGGTATGGTATGTACTAAAAGCTCTTCAGCAAATGTCTTTTTTGTTCATACTGGTCCTCAATTCCTATTCTGTGCTCAGATTGAATTTGTAAAGTTCCTTAAATAGAGTTTATACTTTTAAGATGTATAACCATTTACAAATTTTTTGTTATAGCATCTCTGTAATGAAATACAATACAATACAATGGAATTCCAAAGTGGAGGTTACATTTCACATTATAATTATGAATGTTGACAGAAATGTGTGCTGGAGCAGGGACGCCAATTAGTGGACAGCCAACACTGGGGTAGTGTCATGGAGTATGTTTTCTTGGCATGGACATACGTCCGTGCCACTCCTCTGTGGGACAACCCGCCACATAATGCGGCACGGCGGCAGTGTTTCAAAAGTCTTGCAGCCCAGTGCATGACTGCACTCAAGAAGGGGACATGGAACCCTGAGCAGTGTGACAGCTTCCAGGAGAGGTAAAGTGCATGTGTAAGGAATAATCACTTCTCCCCTTCACTACCAGCAGATGAACAATGACCCATCAATTTCCTTATGTTATATGCAGTAAAATTATTCATTGATTACATATACATGTCTGATACCTTCCATTGCTATATGTGACTTGAAAGTCCTTGTTTATATTTGACTTCTGCTGATGCAGCCTCCTTCTTGTAGTATATGTGGTTTCTCTTTCTCATTGTTGTGTAGTAAAAAGGAAGGGAGGATCTGCATGACCTGGCCAGCAACTGCCCCCAGCATTAAATTCCATCCCATAGAAGATGAGAAGTGAAGTAAAACTATTTCTGTGAATGGGCTTGCTGCTACTGATTTGTTACACTCTCTCACCAGATCTGGTAGTCTATTACATGATGTCCTATTCATAATAAATAGTAACTGGTGCAGCCCTATTCTCTCATGCTAGCCACAGGTGTTTCCCCTCCCCTTCTGTCTTCTAACCTCTCTTCCTCATTAACAGAAAGTTATAAAGGTAGGGATAATGGTGTTTTCACATGTGGGTATGATTGGGAAAGAGAAGTTCAGAAGCAAGGTAAACAACACAGCTGGCTGCTATGGCTTTGTCATGTTTTGTTTCATCCCTAATTATAAAATGATTTAAGGCAGTGCTGTCATGATTCATCACTATCATAGAAAGCATGCTGCCAAGGTGTTGATAGCAACCTAATTTATATATTTTCACTTGAATAAGACATTATAGACCTATTTTGAGTCTGGCGGATGAGGCACTGTTTAACACACACCAGGCCACATCTTTGAATGAGTGAATAGGGTGTGAAAACATGCACTTCTGTCTGTAACTGGTGTTGCTGAGGAAGAGTCAGAAACATGTATGAACCTGAAACTGCAGCATATGTGGAAGTTTGCACAGCATAACACCAAGTACACAGGTTATAGGTGAGCTTAATGGGTGAGGGGGCATGCAGAGGGATATTTCATCCCTTCTTTCCCCACTTCACTTTGAATTGCAGGGGAGGCAAGGCATGCAGAAGCATATTTCATCCCTCATTTTCCCACTGGCACTTTTAAAGCTCTCACTTGTGTACAGTGTTGGTGGGTGAAGATAAAGGCATAATTCATTCCCCTTTTCCCACTTGTGCCTTCAAAGCTCTCATTTCACACACAAAACTACTGCTGCGCTAGCCACTGAGTTGAATAGTAATGATGTACAGTATTTACCAGAATAAAGGATTTTGCAATTTTCAAGAAAATACCTCAACAGAATGCATCTCTTTCTGTGAACAGTTGAGGGTAACTGCCCCCACTCTGCATAGAGTAAATAAGGGAAAAATTCTCATTATATATCAGGTAACACAGTACTATTCAAGAAGTCATCAAGTGGTGTACGCAACAGTCAGCTGTTACACAGTAAGTTGTCTCACTTCAAGACTCTAAAAATGGCAAATTATGCCCCAGTCACCAGCCATAATATACTTGCACAAATGTTACATGGTTACTGTCCCCATGTTTGTTCAGTGCTGTGCATATGTGAAGCCATGTTAAGCAGATCTGTCTATCATGTTTGTGGTGCACCATGTAGGAATTCACTTGCAATTTCAGTCTTGTACATTGGCTTATAATTCCTTTATAGTATCCCACAATGTCAACAGCTGTAATGAGATATGTGTAAAAATATTGTGGATATGTACTGCTATGTCATCAAATGCAAATCTGGCTAGTATCCACTTTAATGACCTTTTTCATGCCATTACAAACTTCCATCATAGTAGACTCTAGCTGTATTTTGTAAGATCTATTTCACGTTACTCTGCCATGTATGCCACAGCACTCATTTGTTTCCTCTATAGATGTTGCATGTTCCAACTGTACAAAATCAGTGGCAAACTATAGACATCAGTTTGTAAATTGAATAACACACTGAATTAATTCTTCTGCTTATTTCAGAGTAAACTTCATTTTTATTTCCTTTCTGAAATGCACAGTCGTTTCTTAATGGTTTTTTTTTTTCATTACAGATTGGAAAGGTGTGCTCCTGACAGTGAAGACATCCAGGCTTGCATAAAGCAACTGAGTGTCCTCCGAAAGAAGTTGTAAATTGAAGTGTGTCTGGCTTTTAATCTTGCTATGAGATGGCCGTTTTACATGTAGAGCGCGTCTGTGTATGTGTGTTGGTATGAACTGCATTTTTAATACATGTTTCATCATGATGATGCCAGTGTGTTTTATTACAATTTGTAGGAGAATGGTGGATTAAATAAATTCACCTTTATGTGTGTTGCAGCTCTATTTTTATTCAAGGCCTGTCCACATATGACAGTTTGACATATTGCATAATTAGTCTGATTATTTGTAAGGAGTGTGACAAGATTACACATATCAGTTAGTTGCAAGTTTCTGTGTGTAGTAGTGTATATTATAATGTATGTTCATTAGTGTTTGTTTCTATTTTACCGCATCATTTCCTATACAAGCATTCGGAATTGTGTCAACTATACAGTACAACCACTGTTGTATTTCACAAAAAAACTATACTGTGATACTGCACATGTGCAGAGAATGTATTTTTTTCTAATGATACAGCATCTTCTGTTGTAATTCCTGAGGATGTTTTAAGGTTTGTGAAATAGTCCTGTTGCTGAGTTTATAAATAGCATAATTATCACCTCTTCCAGTTTCCAGACATCTTTCATTGTGACAGATTCATATATTAGTTCATTTTTTTATCTGTACATTGCCATTTAATAGTACCATACCACTAGGGCATAGCTTTGTTTTCTTATTGTATTACAGTACCTGGTCTGCTGGAATAATTTTTGATATGTGATTACTGATACTGTTGTATTACAACATAGCTTTTATTTGTAATTATCATATCATACATCAGAACTGTTTGTAGTAGAGAGTTTTTAATTTAATAATTCACAGTTTATTGCAGTATGTTGATGTCATTCTGTGCCTAAACAACCTTTACCTAATTTTTAATTAAGCATTTTTATGGGGCATCAACACTGCAACTTATTTAACTTTGTGTTATTTATGCTGCACTTTCACTTTCCCCATGTCATTCCAATAGACACTGTACACATTTGTAATGGAATGAGTTCCCCAGGAAATAAACTTGTGTATGTTTATTGCTGAAGCGCCATTCTTTGCACCTTCATTAATGTACATATTTTTCAGTTTAATGCTGCACCCTTCAGTAGAACTGTCAACCATCTATGTTCGAAGGAAAGGGAAGCTGAACTCCTCAGAACTTCCCCTTTTGTTCGTATTTTAACACAATCCTGTATTGTGAACATACAAGAGTACGTCGAGGACCAGAACAGCTTAGCCAATGCAGCAACTAGCTACAGCTATCTGTGCCTGCCATCAGAAAGATAATATTTTTTGTAACAATTCAATAGGTATATACATACCCATACATAAAAACACGTTAGAAAAATAATATAACAAACAGGCCTGTGCACATACACAGGTACATTTGTAGTCACAGATGTAAGAGTTTGGAATTGTGCAGAAGAACACAACAATAATAAGAAAAAACCATGTGCAGAAAATATAATAAAACATCACAAAGGAAACTGGTGGGATCAGCTAAGTATCATAAATGACTCCTTGGGAGCAGGTGAAAAGTTATCCCCTAAGATCAAGGTGTTAAAACCTTTTTAAGCTTGAGATCACTTCCCTGAATTTGAATTAACTCAAGACTGACTCCTGGTGATAATTATGCCAACTACAATTAGTTAGTCAAAATAATCCAATAATTCCTGCATGTGTCTGTGCAAGTACACAGGAATATTCACACTTTAATACAAGAGACTTTTAAAAGATATAAAACTAATACACAAAGCTCCAGCTCTGTACCTTCAAGAGGACAACACAAGATCAACTTACTTAAGACACTGGTGTTAGTGCCACCTACATTGGTCATGTGGCAGAAGCACATCAAACACTTGCATCAGCCTTTTTGGTAACCAAATTTAGTGACACTTTGTTTGGTAAAAGACTAAAAAATGTCAAATGAGAAGATTATTTTTGACAGTTATCTATTGCCCACTGCGGAAGACACATTCCACTGTTTCCATGGAGCCAAGTGTTTTTGTGTTCTTGATCTTAATTTGCAACACCATCAGATCCAGCTGTTGGCCAAGAGTTGGCAATACACATCTTCTATGATCCCTTTTGGTGCCAACAGGAATTTCCATGGGAAGCAAAGTTTCAAGTTCATAAATGGGAAATTTACTAGATGGCCTTCAAGTCTTTATAAGTATTTGTACTGTGAAATGTGCCATACACTTACCCTGCAGAAACTTAACAGAAGTTGTGAAAGGTGTTAGATGAGCTGGAAAGAGCTGGGTTGACTTAACCCTGAAAGATTACCTTGGGAATGAGACAAATTAGGTACGCTGGCCATGTGTCCAGAGGGCATATGAGTGCAGGATCAAAGTAATGCAAGAATTCCTGGAGCTGTGTTTCCTTATGGCAGTCTGCTGCTTCTGTTCATGAGAGGTATCTTACGCCTAATTTATTTCCAGATATTCTGAGTAACCTGCTCCTAGGACAGGTTTAAAAGAAAGAAAATTATATGCAAGTGGCTGATGGACCAGTGGGAATGCTTTTATTTCTTGAAGCAGGCATAATAGATTTTAGCTTCTGGACTTCAAAATCAATGTACAGAGCAAACTCACCAGCACTAATCCTGGTAACTGTGTACGGTGGGCTCACCCAAAGCTTCCAAATTCCTCTTACAAGATTACCATCATCCAAACAGTTCAGATTCTGCTATGGTTCTCATCCAGGTGTGACTCCCTGCGTGTGTTTGCCCATTTCACCCACCCTACTGAACTTTGACCATATTACTATAGTGGGTAAACAGCCACATTGTAGCCATATGGTAAATAAGGGAGTGACCAAGTAAAACCACAGTGTTACATGCACATCTGCACATTATATTTTGGAACACTTTGTGCACAGATGTAGCGATCAAGAGTTTGGTTCTACCTGACTTCAGCATACAAATTTTGTTCAGTGACAACACATTCCGAACGTATCCAGTTCAAAATCCCGTCCGAGGATCGGCTCTTGGGGGTTTCTGATTGCTGGGATGGCACTTTACAATGCCCACGTCTTTCGCGACGTCACTTCGGCAACTGAAAGCTTCAATTTGCCACGTCCCTCGCTAGGTCACTCCAGGATTTGAGGGCCCCGCTTTGTGGATTATAACGCCGCGTCACTACGTAATTGGTTCCCGACGTTTCGAGGGAACAGTAAATTCATATTCAAAGTTCCAGCGGTCGAGAACCAATTACCCAGTGACGTGGGGTCATCGCAGAAAATGGAGCCTTCAACCACACCGCCGTGAAAACTCAATACTTGCAGTCCGGCATTTGATTCGAAGCTCGACTGCAGCTGATACAGCGTTGCAGTATAACCGAAGAAGATAACGTGTTACATTGATCGCAAACAAAGGCTCGAATCATCCTGCGAATGAATCCGCATGCGCCATGCGAATGTCGTGTGACGAGCGGCAGTTGTTTGCTGGACGCATTTGCCGTAGCACGCATTGTTACGTCAGTTGGTGTGTTTGTTGCGATGTGGTAGGTGTCATGAGATCAAGTCCTCTGGATTTGCAAGGAGAGCTGCAGGTACTGTGTTTCATGGCGTCCGATCAGACAGCAATACGACGGTAAAGCAAATCGGGCAGTATCGATCTGTGTCTCCCTTCTTAAAGAGACGCTACTTAAACGCAATTCTTAATTGTTTTCCGTCGAGAAGTGAAAGAAATCTGTCAGACGAATAAGTCGCTTTTACCAAATAAGAAGCTTTATGAAATTATTTATGTTGTTCAGTTCTGAGTAGCTATGCATTTTTGGAAACTAACCGTAGAATATCTTCTTTAGTTTCTAAACGGGGTAACATAATATTCCTATATTGTGTTGATATGTAAGAAAAATGGGTGATTATTATTGTCATAAGTAGTACTACTATTACTGCTACTACTACTACTGCCGCCATTATAACAGTCCAATTGGACTTCACGTACGGTGACAGTTAAAACAACAATGTAATCGGTTCTGTTCCTTACCTGAGAAAAGAATGGGGAGAGGGGAGCTGTTCTGTTAGATCCATTATATAAAGGTAATCTTGATCATTAGGTATAGAAACAATCCAAAGGGATCATGATATCTAAGATCCGTAACCATTACTGATTATTATTTAAGTATTCAAGACAACTACCACAAAATTATGGTCGGCCATATTCGTTAATATATAGAATGAAGTAGGCAACACAACCATTTTTAAGGCAGTGAAAAGCAATGCAACTACAAACCTCTTCTTGGTTCTATTTTCGCCCTCCCTGATGTTTTATGCTACAATTTGAACTTGCATATTTTAATCTTTCTTACTGGCATTGGTTTCCCGCAGCATGATAGCCATCCACTCTGTTCTACTGATCAAAGTACTCGGCTGACGACAGTTTTGCTATAAATTTTCTGTGTAATGATTTTTCCCTCCTCCAAAGTACCCAGATCGGCTCTGTTCAATAGGTACAGAGGTAAAGCGGCCCAGTCGTGAAGCTAATCTCTCTCCTCCATTGCGTACCTTCATGGCGTGCACAAGGACTTTGTTTACTTTACTTCTTTGAACATTTAACCCCCAATCAGTGCTGTACATCCTTCTTATCCAGCGTCATCCCTTTGGACTGCTTCAATGCCCTGGAAGGATGACGAGCTATATAGCCTATAGTGGGGAAAGGCCTTAGGTTTTCCGCCCCTTTTTCCTGAGGCCAGAAGATTGCCAGCCGTCGAAAAACATTACTTTTACAACGTCGTGTTTTAATTAAACAGTGAATCAAGTCCATTTGCAGTGCCATACTATCAACAGCTTTATGTGAAGCCCACTTCAGGTTCCGGAATTAAGGAGAACGAGTTGTCGTTTACTTAACTCACCCAAACAGGGACACACTTTTCATTGTATCTCGAAAACTTTTAGAGGCAGCATAATTTTACCTACTACAGAATGTTAGACGTGTATGGAACCTGACAATGAGGTCGGTTCGTCCTTAGTTGTTACTCGAGTGGGGTGTGTGATATTGGTTACGCAAGCAGCACTGCGGGCTTGAGTCAGCGCGGTATATTGATTCCTTTTGCCTTTCGTTCCTCAAAGAAATTAATAATGCCTCATAGACCACAGGCACGCATCGCGAAGCAGAAGCTTCAATTACCAATTATGCGACGATGCGTTCTTTACGAGGACAGGTGGAAGCACTGGGTCTTATTTTAGATGCGGCTGCGAAGAGCGAGCCACCACAGGGCGCAGGTGATATAAACTAGGCTCAGGGTCCCCGTCATTATGACACCTGACACGCACAATTACCTCTCCCCTTTAGAAATTTAAGAAAGACTGATGTCTGCACTGGTGTCATTACACCAACGGGGCGTTTTTTTTTTTTAATATCAGCATAATTCC
>JGI20166J26741_11443807_pt1 | contig 13603 bp, 10 predicted proteins | sample TergutCu122P5_FD_26741 | JGI IMG/M metagenome (IMG submission 26741)
AAATTAAAGAGAACGTCAATTTCAACTTTTTCCTGAATAAGTACAGAATTAGTATGATAAAGGAAATGATAGCAAACGATTTCCACAATAAATATACGCTTAGATATATTTACTTTAAGTCCGGCTTCAGGCATCAGTCAACTTTCAACAAAGCTTTTAAGGATATTGAAGGAATGACGCCTTCCAAATACATAAAGAGCAAAAAAATTACTGCATTTGAATGATTGACCGCATCAGTTAAAAATTGCCGAGCGAAATTATGTTTATTTCAATTTTTTTTCTTTACTTTGCTCTTCATTAAGAAAAATATATGAAATCCGCATACAAAAATTGCACAAAAGAGCACGAACATGTTGCGGATTGCATTGACCCTTATAAACAAATTATGTACAGATGAAATTTATTGTAATTACGCTTTTTGGCCTGTTATTCGAAGGTTTAACGTTTTTATCTTTTGCCCAAAATGAAGATAAAAAAGTGATTATATCCGCTAAGGAAGCCATATATACTTATGAAATGAATAAAACCGGAACGGTGCAAGTCAATGCCGGTTATACAGTGAATTATAAATGTTTAAAACCTTCAACCGTTTCTTTTGCTGAATTTTATGATAATTACAGTGAAATAAAGAAAGTGAAAATAAAAGGGATAAAAGGTGTAACCCCTCAATATGGAATGTATAAGCAAGAAAATATTTTTTTTAGCGACGCTAAAGCCTGCTATTTCGATATACCTTTTATTCAGAGCGGTTCAGAAGCTACCGTAACATTAAATAAGGTGTTTAAAGATATTAGCAGATTTATTTTTTTACCGCTTGTCGAACCTTATTATACAAATTCTCAAACTATTAAAATTGTTGTACCTGATTGGATAAAAGTCGATATTTTGTTTCAAAACCTGTCGAAAAATATAACTAAACATACGATAAGAGATGAGGCGAAAAAAACGACGACGCATTTTATTCAAATTGTAAACCAACCTGAATTTGTTACAGAAGAAAATTCTCCTTATTATATGCACTCGTATCCTTATCTTTTGATAGTTCCCAGAGAATCGTCGGGAAAAACCGGGAATATAAGGTATTTTAAAACGGCAGATGACTTGTATCAATGGAGTAAACAGCCTTTGACGCTAATGAATACCAATAGGGATATTGTTAGAGAAAAGGCTTTGGATTTGATTGCAAATTGCCGGAATGATGATGAAAAAATCAGAGAATTGTGTAAATGGGTACAACAAAGCATTCGTTACATTGCATACGAGGATGGGATTTCCGCTTTCAAACCAGATGACGCACAAGAGGTGATGGCAAAAAAATATGGAGATTGCAAGGGTATGTCGAATCTTTTGAAATCTTTATTGGTCTCTGTTGGCTTTGATGCACGATTGGTATGGGCTGCAACCAAAGATATAGGAAGAGGGTTAGATATAAAGAATCCAATACCTTTTGCAAATCATATAATTTGCGCTTTGAACATGAATGACAGTTTATATTATTTTGACCCTACCGTAAAATCCCTGAGTTTTGGGGAAATTCCGGAATACTTACAGGGACAAACGGCATTAATTGAAGACGGCAAGAAATATATTATTTCTCAAATACCTCAATATAGCGGACACTACAATAGCGATAGCCTTTTTATCCAATACAAAATAGCAGGCGATAAATTGACAGGTAAAGCGAACAGGAGTTTTAAAGGGGAATCAAAGAATTATTTTTCCTATTGGATGGATAACATGACTGAAACAGAAAAAAATCAGATAACGAAAGAGTTGTTGAAAAACAGAAATGTGCAAGATTCCGTTTTCAATATTACGACAGAAGGATTGAAGGCTTTTTTGCCGGAAATAAGCCTTAAATATGAAATATATAGAAAATCAAATATGAATATCTTCGGCAATCAAATTTATGTAAATTTGGATGAAGTCAAAGATTATCAGAATGATAAAATTGATATTGCAAAAAGAAAAACTGCGTTTAAACAACCCTTCAAAGACTACACCGTGAGAATTTCAAAATTATCAATCCCCGATGGCTACAATGTTGCTCAACTTCCACAAGGATTAAACATTGTGAGAGATAAATATTCTTTTGTCATTTCTTACTCAAAAGAAAAAGATGAAATAATATATCAAAAAAAAATGTCTATCTTTGATCCTATTCTTGAGAAAAACGATTTTGAGCAATGGAATTCCGACATAGATACCTTGCGAAAAACATATAACGAATTAATTGTATTAGAAAGAAATAACAATAAATAATAAAATTCCCATGAAAAAAAATTTAATCGCATTATTGGTTGTATTATTTATAGCATCAATAAATTACTACTTGTCGGCAGATGATTACAAAGAGCAAGCGAAAAAAATGAGAAATGCCGTATGGAGTTGGAATATGAGCGCTTTTAAAAACTATTCGGTTCCTGAAAAATATAAAGACGAATCAGCCGTCGTCCTGGCTCATCATCAGCAAATTGAAGCTACCGGAAAGAGTAAATTTATGCGGATATTGATGTGGGGTGACGTCAGTCGAAACTTATATTATACGAATATTGACCGCATAATGATAAAGTTGAATGATAAAAAAGCATTGGATGAATATTCCGAATTATCTTTCAAAGAAGAAATAAAATCGGCTGGATTATATACTTCCAATAAACTTAAAACCGTGCTGGGCGCTCGTATAATTAAACCCGACGGAACAATTCATGAAATCAATGTCGATGAAGATGCCGTAGCAATAACGGAAGGGAAAAAAGATAAAGAAGCATTTAAAAAGATCGCAATCAAAGGTCTTGAGATAGGGGATATACTTGATTATTTTTATTCGGAAGAAATGGATCTCGAAACATTGAATGTCCCGCCTCAAATTTTTACATTCTTTTATAAATATCCGACATTATCCTATTCTGTAGAATGTGTATTGGGGAAAAATTTGACTGTTGAATACAGGTCTATCAACGGCGCTCCTGAATTTAAGAAATCTGAAGATGCTGATAATAATACAGTTCTTAAAGTTGCCCAAAGTAAATTGGAAGTTGTTGATAATCTTGATGATATACGTTGGCTATCTGTTTATAGAGATTTACCCATGATTCGCCTTATGATTCTCAACAACTCTTCTAAACTTGTCGGCAAGTCGCCCAATGCCCGGGAAAGCGGCGTATATGAAGATGTGACTTATGATGAAATATTAAAGGACAAAGAAGGAAATTTTGCTACATGGTCAAACCAGATGCATTGGATGGAAGAAGGTAAATGCAGCTATAGCAAACTTTAAACAAAGAAAATCATCCATAACAAAGAATGATTTGGCTCTTTACATATATGATGCGCTTCGGTTTTACTGGCCAAATATTTCTGATGCTTATCCTCCCCAAAAGTTTTTCATGGCTTTGGAAAAAATTATGAAAGAAAATAATATTGAATGTAAAATTTGCTTTACTACGAGCAAATATGGAGCAAGGAGAGACCAGGTTGTAGAAGCCGACGACTTAACTACTTTTTTATCTGCAAATAATGATAAACAACTTTTCTTCTTTCCGATTGGTTTCCGGTATGCAGGAGAAATTCCTTCCGCGTTTCAGGGAGAAAATGCATCGGCCGTATCGGTAATGAAATATACGAGATCCTCGTCAAAAATTGAAGGTTCAAGGAGTGAATTTAAAATACCAAACACTTCCTTTGAAGAGAATAAAAGTATTGTAAAATCGGAAATTGCTTTCTCGGAAGGAAATCCTTTAGTACTGAAAATCAAACGGACAACAACGAGTTCCGGAGAAATGAAGAATGATTATTTGAGACCGTTTGCTCTCTATGAAGATTGGGATAAGATAATGAGGAAAAGATTGCTGATTGAAACGGACTTTTGGCAAGACATTGAAAGTGATAAAAATGATCGAAAAAATATAGACCGGTATAAAACATTTTTCGAAGATAAGAGAAAAGAACAAAAAGAATCTATGGAGTCGGAATTTAAATCCTATCACTCAACCAATTCCGGAGAATTACTAAACTATTCGATAAAAAGCATAGGTACAACAATAAAAGAACCAGATTTCGAATTTGAAACGGAATATACGATTGACGGTTTAGTAAAAAAAGCCGGAAATAATCTTATCCTTGATGCGGGAAAATTGATAGGCACTCAATGGATACTTGTCGAAAAAGAAAGGGAAAGAGCCTGGGATGCATACCTGCCGGCGCCTATTCTTATCGAAAATGAGATTTCAATCGACATTCCAATCAATTATACGGTAGAAGGCATAGAAAATCTGAATAAAAATATAGATAATGAATACGGTAAATTTACTTCATCGGCTACAGTAGAAGGAAATAAACTAAAAATTAGAACGACTAAAGCATACAAAAAGAGTTTTGTTCCCCGTAATGATTGGAATATACTTTTGAAGATGATAGATACAACCAATGAGTTTTATTCTCAATCTGTAATGTTGAAGAATGAGAAATAATTTTGATATTAAAAAGAATATATATACTTTTGCTTCCTCATTTACAAACCATATATATAAAAAGGAATATATTATGAACGATTTTAGAAACTATGCAGTTAAACATTTAGGAATAAACGGTTTGGCATTTGATGATGTCTTTCGGTCGCAACGGGAATATTTGAATCCGTACATATTGGAAGAACGGCAAATGAATGTCACTCAATTAGATGTGTTCTCTCGCCTGATGGCCGACCGTATCATTTTTTTGGGGACTCAGGTGGATGATTATACAGCCAATGTGATTCAAGCGCAATTATTATATCTCGACTCTGCCGACCCTGGGAAAGACATTTATATTTATATCAACTCTCCCGGTGGTTCTGTTTACTCGGGATATGGGATTTACGACACGATGCAGTACATCAGCAGCGACGTGAATACCATTTGTACCGGCATGGCCGCTTCGATGGCTGCAGTTTTGCTTGTTGCCGGAAGCAAGGGAAAACGTACCGCTTTAAAGCATTCCAGGGTTATGATTCACCAACCCTTAGGCGGCGCTCAAGGCCAGGCTTCGGACATTGAGATTACGGCGCGCGAAATTCTGAAAGTGAAACAGGAAATATATACAATCATTGCCGACCATACGGGACAAACCTACGAAAAAGTGGTGGCCGACGGCGATCGCGATTTCTGGATGAATGCCGAAGAAGCCAAAGCGTATGGAATGATAGACCAAGTACTTACCAAAAAAGAAATACGATAAATTATTTGTGGCAAAATCTTTTAAACAATATTGCGGTTTTTGCGGAAAATCCGAAAGCGAAGTGAAATTACTCCTCACAGGAGCAGATTGTTATATTTGCGACGAATGCGTCGAACGGGCGCATGAGATTGTGACTGAAGAATTGGTCAAACGGCAGGATGGTTTTGTAATGGACACAAGCACGCTGCCCCGTCCCAAACAAATCAAGGAATTTTTGGATCAATATGTTATCGGACAGGATGCTGCGAAGCGTTATCTGGCTGTTTCGGTTTACAATCATTACAAACGGCTTATGCACAAACCGGGGAAAGATGATGTTGAAATCGAAAAATCAAACATCATCATGGTTGGCGCGACGGGAACAGGTAAAACGCTCTTGGCGAAAACCATAGCCCGGATGCTGAAAGTTCCGTTTACCATTGTCGATGCAACGGTTTTGACCGAAGCCGGTTATGTAGGCGAAGACATTGAAAGTATTCTCTCCCGTTTGTTGCAGGTTGCAGATTATGACGTGAAAGCCGCCGAAAGAGGAATCGTATTTATTGATGAAATAGACAAGATTGCCCGTAAAGGCGATAATCCTTCCATCACGCGCGACGTAAGCGGCGAAGGGGTACAGCAAGGGCTTTTGAAATTGCTGGAAGGTTCGGTAGTCAATGTTCCTCCTCAAGGCGGACGGAAACATCCCGAACAAAAGCTGATCCCTGTGGATACTAAAAATATCCTGTTTATTTGTGGCGGCGCTTTTGACGGTATTGAGAAAAAAATTGCGCAACGCTTGAATACGCAAGTAGTTGGATATACTGCCATCCAAAAGACAGTGCATATCGACCGCAACAATTTGTTGCAATACATTGCTCCGCAAGACCTGAAAGCTTTCGGATTAATTCCGGAAATTATCGGTCGCCTACCCATCCTGACCTATTTAGATCCATTGGATAGAACGACGCTCCGCAATATTCTCACCGAACCGAAAAATTCTATCATCAAACAATATCAGAAATTGTTTGAATTGGATGATATTAAACTGACTTTTGACGAGGATACGCTGAATTACATAGTCGATAAGGCCATTGAATTTAAATTAGGCGCGCGCGGATTACGTTCGATTACCGAAGACATCATGATTGACGCTATGTTTGAGTTGCCTTCTTCCAATGAGAAAGAACTCCGTATCACGTTAGATTATGCTCAATCAAAAATAGAAAAATCAAGAACAAAACAAATAGCCGAAAGCAGACAAAGTGCATAATCAAAAATTTTTTGAAAAAAAGTTCCAAAATATTTGTTTTATTTCGAAACAAACTTATATCTTTGTTATTACGAAGATAGGAAAATTTTCAATATGGAGAAGAAAGATTTTTTAACAGAACAGCTAAAAAAGCATTTCGGATTTGACACGTTTAAGGGAAATCAGGAAGCGGTAATTCATAGCATCATGGAAGGGAGGGACACTTTTGTTCTCATGCCCACAGGTGGTGGAAAGTCTTTGTGTTATCAATTGCCGGCTCTTTTAATGGAGGGAACGGCGCTGATTATTTCACCGCTCATCGCTTTGATGAAAAATCAAGTGGATGCGATGCGTAACTTCAGCGAAGAAAACGGAGTGGCTCATTTCATAAATTCTTCTTTGAATAAGGGAGCGATCGATAAAGTAAAGCAAGATATCCGGTCGGGTATTACCAAATTGCTGTATGTAGCGCCCGAATCGCTGACCAAAGAAGAAAATATTGAATTTCTCAGGCAAGTATCGGTTTCATTTTATGCTGTGGATGAAGCGCATTGTATTTCGGAATGGGGGCATGATTTCAGACCGGAATACCGGCGTATAAGGCCGATAATTAATGAAATATATCGTCGTCCGGTAATTGCTTTGACTGCTACGGCAACGCCTAAAGTTCAGCATGATATTCAGAAAAACTTGGGAATGATGGACGCCGTTGTGTTTAAATCATCATTTAACAGGCCGAATCTCTACTATGAAGTACGTCCAAAAAACAAGGATGTTGATAAGGAAATTGTAAAATTCATAAAAGCCAATCCTGAAAAATCCGGAATCGTTTATTGCCTTTCCCGAAAAAAAGTGGAAGATTTTTCGGAAATACTCAAAGCAAACGGAATCAACGCTTTAGCTTATCATGCGGGCATGGATTCGCAAACCCGGTCGGAAAATCAGGACGCTTTTTTAATGGAAGAAGCCGAAGTAATTGTTGCGACAATCGCTTTTGGTATGGGAATTGATAAACCCGATGTGCGTTATGTGATTCATTATGATATTCCCAAAAGTTTAGAGGGATATTATCAGGAAACGGGACGCTCAGGACGGGACGGTGGCGAAGGAAAATGTATCGTGTTTTACGCCAATAAAGATTTACAAAAATTAGAAAAATTCATGCAGGGAAAACCCATTTCCGAACAGGAAATCGGAAGGCAACTGCTCGAAGAAACCAAAGCGTATGCCGAATCATCCCTCTGTCGGCGAAAAGTATTGTTACATTATTTTGGAGAAGATTATACGGAAGATAATTGTGGATGTTGTGATAATTGTTTAAATCCTAAAATACAAGTGGAAGCAAAAGAACTATTGGTATCAATCTTAGAAACGGTTGATTTGTTGAATAATAAATTCAAAGCCGATCATATCATAAATATCCTCCAGGGAAAAGAGACCTCGGAGGTGCTTAACTACGAACACCAAGATTTGGAAATTTTCAGTACCGGAAAAGACGAAGATGAAAAAACATGGAATTCGGTTATCCGTCAAGCTATGATTGCCGGTTATTTGGATAAAGATATTGAAAACTACGGGTTATTGAAAATAACGGTTGCAGGGAAAAAATATTTAGAGAATCCTACTTCCTTTAAAATTACGAAAGACAATGATTTTGAAGAAGAAGAAAATGTGGATGAGACGCCGCTTCGCGGGGGCGCTTCTTGTGCGGTCGATCCGGTTTTGTATTCGATGATGAAAGATTTACGGAAAAAACTTTCCAAAAAATTAGATGTTCCGCCTTATGTAATTTTCCAGGACCCGTCTTTGGAAGCGATGGCTACAACTTATCCGATTACTGTCGAGGAATTGCAGAATATTCCCGGAGTAGGAGCGGGGAAAGCCAAACGTTACGGACAAGAATTTGTCGAACTTATCAAGAGGCATGTCAATGAAAATGAAATCGAACGTCCGGAAGATTTGCGAATCCGTACCGTGGCAAATAAATCCAAACTGAAAATCGACATTGTTCAGAGCATTGACCGAAAAGTGGCCTTAGACGATATTGCTGTGGCCAAAGGTTTGGAATTTAATGAATTATTGGATGAAATAGAAGCCATTGTTTATTCGGGAACAAAAATCAATATTGATTATTTCCTCAACGAAATCATGGACGAAGATCATATCGAGGATATCTGTCTTTATTTCAAAGAGTCCGAAACTGACGGATTGGAAGAGGCTATCGAAGAGATCGGAAATGAATTTACAGAGGAAGAAATAAGGTTGGTGCGGATTAAGTTCCTTTCTGAAATGGCGAATTAAAAGAATAAATATTAATTTAGAAAAGATGATTAGAGTAGCTATCGTAGGATACGGTAATGTTGGAAAATTTGCCGTTGAAGCAGTTCAAGAAGCCCCCGATATGGAATTGGCGGGCGTGATACGCCGTAAAAATTCAGTAAGTAAAACCTCTGCCGAATTGGTAGGCATACCCATAGTCAGTGATGTGAAAGAATTGGGTAAGGTAGATGTAGTTTTGTTGTGCGGGCCTTCCCGCAGCATTCCTGAAATAGCGGAACAATATCTCTCGTTGGGTATCCATACGGTGGATAGTTTCGACATTCACGGCGATGCAGTGTGGAATCACCTTCAACAAGTAGATAAATTGGGGAAGAAATACAATGCGGTATCTATTGTTTCGGCAGGTTGGGATCCGGGTAGCGACTCGATGGTGCGAGTTTTGATGGAAGCCATGGCGCCCAAAGGAATCACCTACACCAATTTCGGGCCGGGCATGAGCATGGGGCACACGGTAGCTGTGAAATCAAAGAAAGGTGTGAAAAACGCTCTTTCGATGACCATTCCGGTGGGTTCCGGCGTTCACACCCGGGCGGTATATGTGGAAATGGAACCTAATGCTGATTTTACCGAAGTTGAACGGACTATCAAGACGGATGCTTATTTTATAAAGGACAACACGATAGTAACGCAAGTAAATGATGTTAGCGCTCTGATGGACATGGGGCACGGCGTATTGATGGAACGCAAAGGCGTGTCGGGCGTTACGCACAACCAGTTGTTTGAGTTCCGCATGAAAATCAATAACCCGGCGCTTACTGCTCAGATTATGGCAGCCTGCGGCCGTGCCGCTATGCGTCAGCAACCGGGAGCTTATACCATGCCCGAAATACCGGTGATGGATATGTTGCCCGGCGATCGGGAGACTTTGGTTAAGAAACTGGTATAATGTAAAAGCAACGCGGACGCTTGATACGCCGGAGAATGTATATAACCGCATTCCCTTAATCATTTTAAAGTGACGGGATATGCACGTTCGCCGCCACGATATTTCCAGATAATAACATATTCGCCTTTTGTGCGTTTACCATCGATTTTCCCGTCCCAAACATAAAACAATTGAATACCGTTACCCATTTGTTGAGTGGCAATTAACGTTTCTTTACCTCCTTTTAACGGACGGACAAAAATATCTGCAGACGACATTTCGCCGTCAGCTTTATGCAAAATAACGGTACTTTCCCCAGCAGGGACAACAGAGGGTATTACGATTGCTTCCATTTGCCCCTCGCTTTCTTTAACTCCTTTCATCCATGCCGGTTCTTCCGGTTTTGCTTTCGGGGCGTATTTACGAACAAATCCTATCGTTTCCGAGTAATCAGGCTGCGCTTTCCTGCCTGCCGTAGATAAAAAAAGTATAGTAGAATCAAATTGTGCAAGCGCAGTCCAGCAAGTCCCTGCCGTTGTAGGATAAGTTTCCGATGGAGCAGGTTTTACGTATCCGGGCAATTTAGAGTTTGAATTTGCCCATTGGGGATTCGACCGGTCGCCATTCCACATAAAATTCAGGTTGGTATTAATAATTCTGCGAATGTCTGAGTCAGTGAAAGTGACTCCCAAATTGTAAGCATATACAATCATTTCGACTTCCCCTGCCTGATAATCGCGATAAGGATGGGTTCCTACCCAATGCGAAAGAATTTTTTCGTTGCGAGTAGAATTGATATTCACATCTTTTTTTGAAATCGGTTCCCAGTAATTCCATGTATAGCCGTTTTTGAAGGGATTCATTCCTGCTTTAACTCTGTTGAAAATTTTCTCGGCTTTTTCCTTATACGTTTTTTCCCCGGTGATTTCATAAAGTTGCAACATACAATAAGCCATTTCCATTGATTTGTTAAACGGCAAACAAGGAAAAGGAACGCCTTCTCCGCGGGCATGGTTTTCGATAAACCACTCACTCAGGTTTCCGGGTTTGCAGAACTTATTCCATTCTGCATACCCTGCAAATGGTCCATCGACTATGAATGTTCCGCGTTTCTCCCATTTCTCAATCAAATCGCGACGCGCAATGTTTACAAATCGCAGGGCGCTCTTTCCATATTTTTCATTTAACACCGGATTCTTATGTACAATCGCAGCAAAATGCAACAGGTGTTTTATCAGAATAGCATCTCCTACGTGTACATCGCACCAAACCTCGTGTTCATTGTAAATGTAAGGTCCGATAAATCCTTTGTAGCCATCGGGACCTGTAGCCATTTTATCCGCAAGTTTATTTAGAATGCTCTCTGTTGGCGCCATCCAATCATCGGATCCGCTATCGCAACGATGAAGGACAGGTCCTAAATACCAGTTCATATTCCAGCCAAATTGCTCGCCGGTAGAACCGGCATCCGGAGTTTTCTCCAGCATTCCGGCGATTTCCGCAGTTTCTTTTTGCCACAGTTCCGGCTTATCGTTGTTGCTTGAATATGCCGCAAATGGCAATATAAATATACCACACAGAATAAACCCTAACTTCATAATGTATTCTATTTTATCGTTGATAAGCCATTTCAATAAATATATCTATTGCCATCGAGCGAGTGTAGGAATGAAACGAGATAATTGCTCCCTCGCCGCTTGTTCACCTATTTTTCGAGCAAGATGCGGAACGCCAATTTCAACCATATCGCTTACAGTTGCATCGGGTTGTATAAATTTTCCATCTTTGTAACAGAATGAACAATATATGCTATCGCTGCCATCCGGCTCTTTAGCAATAAGTTCGATATGTCCTTCATCAAATGGCATTCCGCAGCTTTGACAAAAATCTACTTTTGGTAAGTGTTTCTCTTTCATTTGAATTTACTTTCCTAATTTACTTTCTACTTCTTCTTTGGAAAGTTTTTTGGTGCAGAAGAACCAGTCGTAACAAGTAACGCCTTTTTCCTCTCCGTCCATCCTTGATTTTGCAACACCGCACGAACCGGCAGTGGGTACGATGACATCGTCGCCCGGTCGCCAGTCGGCTGGAAGCGCAACATTGAAATTATCAGCGGTCTGAAGTCCGGTCAGTACCCTTTTAATTTCGTCAAAATTGCGTCCGAGAGATAAAGGATAATAAATAATGGTGCGAATGATGTTCTTCGGATCAATAAAGAAAACGGCGCGTACAGCTTTTGTAGTGCTTTCGCCAGGTTGTAACATTCCATACCGTTTTGCCACTTCCATAGTAATGTCCTCAATTAAAGGAAAGGTAACTTCGACATCTTTCATGCCCTTGTACACAATTTTATCTTTAATTGTACGAAGCCAAGCAATATGGCTATACAAACCATCGACAGATAAACCTACAAGCTGGCAATTCAGCGCTTCAAACTCCTTTTGCATTGTAGCAAAAGTCATAAACTCAGAGGTGCAGACAGGCGTAAAATCTGCCGGATGACTGAAAAGAATTTTCCACTTTCCTTTGTAATCGGACGGAAAATTGATTTCACCTTGCGTTGTAACCGCCTTAAATTCGGGAGCCTCATCCCCGATGCGAGGCATTGAATACACTTGATTTTCCATGTTTTTGAAAATTTAAATTAATTAGAACATTTAGCGTTATGATATATCAAACTTGGTTCATCGTCATTGCGAGCCGCTTGCGGCGAAGCAATCTATACTATTTTGAGATTGCTTCGGGCTCTGCCCTCGCAATGACGGCGGGATTAACATTAGTTATTATTTCTAACAGATTCCCATGCGCTCATGCCGCCTGGGAGAATGTTGAGATTGGTGCATCCCCGCGCCATAAGAAGGCTTGCGGCAATGCTTGCGCGAAAACCGCTTCTACAGATGACAACGGTTTCCTTGTTTAACAAAATATCAGGACAAGCGTCTATTTCCAATATTCGGTCAAACGGCAGGTGGACGGCGCCCGCTATGTGCGTTTCCTCAAACTCTTTCGGTGTGCGTACATCAATCAAAACAGGCGGGTTTGTTCCTGCAAGACGCGTCTGCAATTCCGAAACGGATATATACGGCAGTCGCCTTATCTCGCGTCCGCCGGCAATCCATTCGTGCAGTCCGCCCTTAAGCCAACCTTTTATCCGGTCGTATCCGATACGTTGCAATTCTAATCGCATTTCTTCAAAGCTCTTACCGGAAGGGAGGATCAAGAGAAGCAGCGAGTAGGGGGGAATGGCCACGCCAATCCAGTTGAGCATGGTATCGGACGATGCATCAACGTGAATGCTGCCGGGAATGTGGGCTGCACTAAAAGATAATCCGTCCCGTAAATCCAACAGCGTAACGCCCTGCTTGCGTAACGCATCCGTTTCGCCGGCGGTAAGCGCGTATTTTGCAAGGTCTTCGCACGGAGGGAAAACGGAAACCTCATTCATGTTTCCGGCGATAATACCGGAAAAACTTTGGGGACGAGTGGGTAGATTTGAAAGAATGGTTTGCTTGAATTCCGAGAAATCAAGGATTTGCAGCATTGGATTGGTCAAGCGTTCATAACCGAGCGTAGAGAACGGCTTGGCGCTCATGCTCCCACCGCATAGCGATCCCTGTCCGTGTGCGGGGTAAACTTCCAGATAATCCGGTAGCCCGCCCAAGGTTTTGTGCAGGCTGTCGTATAAGTTTTGAATCTGCTCGTCTATGATTTCCTCTCCGGGCAAATCCGGTCTGCCGATGTCCCCCACAAAAAGCAAGTCGCCGGTCAGGATCATTTCCGGCTCAGGAGAACGGACAAGGTCGGAAATCAGGAGCGATATTGAATTAGGCGTATGACCGGGCGTATGCAGGATGCGGATAGATGCATTGCCAAATCTGAACTCATCGCCGGATTTCACTTTTTTTGCTTTATAATTTACCGGCGCGCTTTCGTGTATGTAGATATCCGCA
>JGI20166J26741_11443918_pt1 | contig 13601 bp, 17 predicted proteins | sample TergutCu122P5_FD_26741 | JGI IMG/M metagenome (IMG submission 26741)
CGCTTCCTCGCTCCGCTCCTCAGCTTCACAGTACGCCGCGCCCGAAAAAAATGCAAAATCCCCTCAAATCCCTGTGAAATTTTTTATTTCAGACGACGGGTTACGGCCAGACACGTCAGGATGCGGCTACGGCACGGCGACTACAACTGCAACTTCCACGGCTGGAGAACTACTAAATCCTTATTCGCGCGCTTTGGCGCGCTGGCCGTTCCCTTCGGGAGCGGCTTTTATTTAAATATTTTTAATCTTGGGTCGAGCGGGGCGGAATCTTTCGGGTCGGGCTCTTTGGTTTTTACGCCGAAAGGCATTTGCGCGCGCAGTTTCCACGCCTGGTCTATGTTCCAGATTTTTTTTACTTCTTCGTCTATGAGCGGGTTGTAGTGCTGGAGCGTCGCGCCCAGGCCGGCGTCTTCCAGCATGGTCCATATTGCAAACTGTTGCATGGCGTTCGTGTGCTCGCTCCAGACGGGAAAATTGTCTTTGTACGTCGGAAACTTGTCCTGCAAAGCTTTTACAACCGCTGTGTCTTCAAAAAATAGCACCGTGCCGTAGCCGCAGGCGAAACAGGATTTGACTTTTTCTTCCGTCTTGGGGAATGCCGCGGGCGGCGTTACGGTTTTTAAAGTTTTCAGCGCCGCGTCCCAAAGTTTTGCGTGATTTTCGCCCAAAAGCAAAACGAGCCTTGTGGACTGCGAGTTGAACGCGGACGGCACGTTCAGCAGCGCGAAAGATAAAATTTCCTTAATTTCTTCGTCGGATATTGTGCTTTTGCGGCTTATGTTGTAGCAGCTGCGGCGGTTTTTAACCGCCTCTTTAAAAGTTCTCATAAATCCCCCTTTATAACAGCGCAAGCAGCGCGTCTTTTAAAATCTGCTTGTCCTTTTCACCGGTGAACTGCTGCACCTGCCGGTTGTTTTTAAACAGCACCATGGTCGGCGTGGACAGAACGTTAAACGCGTCCGTCTTTTGCGTGGCTATGTCTACGTCGGCCTGGAAAATTTGCACTTTGCCGTCTAATTCTTCCGCCAGCTCGTCTATAACCGGCGCCATTCTCTGGCAGTGCGGGCACCACGTGGCGAAAAATTCCACCATATACGGCGTTTTGCAGGCGGCGAGTTCCGCGTCAAAATTCTCGTCGGTCAGCGCTTTTTTACCCATATCAATACCCCCTACTTTATATTTACGGTATAAATTTTTTGTTCCAGCGGCTGTACTCCGGTTTCCCACGGGCGGAAATAGGCGAAATTTAAAATTTCCGTTTTGCCGGCGGTTCCTGGATTTACGGAAAATTCAAAACGCTGGACGGACGGAGCCCCGACAATTTTGCCGCCGTCTTTTTTTATTATGTTTTCCGCCGACGTTAATTTGACGTATTTCAAATTCCGCGCGTTGGTAATGTTCCAGGAATAGCCGGTGGTGACGTTTGCCTCCATTTCCACAAAAAACGTTCCGCCGCCGTAAGCCTGCACGGTTGAAAACGGATTTTTCCCGCCGGTCTGTTTCTGGCAGGCGGACAAAGCCAGGGCCAGCGCGGCAAGAAGCAACATTTTCTTCATATAATTTATTTAAATTATATAATAAAAATATGAACAAAAATTTTACCGCTTTTAAAACGCCCGTCGGCGTGCTGACCGTAGCTTCCGACGGGGACAAAATAATTTCCGTCGGCTTTGACGCGAAAAAAGAGGGCGGCGCGGCTGAAACGCCCGTGTTAAAAAACGCCAAAAAACAGCTGCTTGAATATTTCTGCGGCAAAAGAAAAACTTTTGATTTGCCGTTAAAATTTCCGGCGGACGCCAGCGCTTTCCGCCTGAAAATCTGGCAAAACATGGCGCGCATTCCGTACGGCAAAACTTTGACCTATGGCGGGCTGGCGGCGAAAGCGGGCAACGAAAAGGCCGCGCGCGCTTGCGGCGGGGCGTGCAACAAAAACCCTTTTATGATAGTGGTGCCGTGCCACCGCGTCGTCGGCGGTTCGGTAAATCTGACCGGGTACGCGGGCGGGCTGAACGTCAAAAAATATCTTCTGGATTTCGAAAATGGCGATAAAAAAAATAATTAAATACGGCGCGCCGATACTTAAACAAAAACTCAAACCCGCTGATTTTAAGAAGCTGGAGCCGCTGCTGCCGGAAATTTTGCAGGATATGGAAGACACGTGCATGTCCGTAAGCGGGGTGGGGCTGTCCGCGAACCAAATAGGCCTTGAGCACCGCCTGGCTATAATTTTAATCCCTGAAAAATCAAAAGAAGGCGAGCCTAAAAAATTTAAACGTTTTGTGATAATCAACCCGAAAATAATCGCGGAGGAAAATTTTATCCTCGCCGAGGAAGGCTGTCTTTCCCTGCCCGGCCTGTTCGCGGACATTGAGAGGGCGAACGAAGTCGTCGTCGAGTATCTTAATGAAAACGGCGTGCCCATGCAGGCCAAAGCGAGGGGGCTGCTGGCAAAAGCTTTCCAGCACGAGATAGACCATCTGGACGGGAAAATTTTTATAGAAAGGGCGGACCCCAAACTGAAGCCCGCCATCAAAAAAGAAATAAAACTGTTGTCCAAAGACTGGAAATAAATTACTTCTTTTTCACCAACGCGCCGTCTTCAAGCGAATAAACCTCGTCGGCGTACTGCTCCGCGTGCAAATCGTGCGTGACCATTATTACCGTAATTCCCTGCTTGGCGAGTTTTGCGAAATCTTCAAAAATCAAAACTTTTTTGTTGGCGTCCAGATTGCCCGTCGGCTCGTCGGCTAAAATTAAAACCGGGTTGTTTCTCAGAGCGCGCGCCACCGCGCCCCTTTGCTTTTCTCCGCCGGAAAGAGAAGCGGGAAATTTATTTTCCATTTTTTCCAGGCCGAAGGACGCGAGCAGTTCCTTAGCTTTCGTATCTTTCTTTTTGCCGGCGATAACCGCGGGCATGTTCACGTTTTCAAGAAGCGTAAAATCAGGCAGCAGGCCGTCAAACTGGAACACGAAACCCATTTTTTTAAGCCGTAAATCCGACTTATGGTTCTCGCTCAGTTTATGTATTTCCCGGCCTTCAAAAATAACGCGGCCTTCCGTCGGCGTGTCAAGCATGGCGATTATGTTTAAAAGCGTGCTTTTGCCGCTGCCGCTGGGGCCGATTAACACCACAAAGCGGCCCTTTTCAACCGCCATGTTTATGTTTTTGAGCACGCGCAGATTTTCCGTGCCCTGGCCGTAAACTTTTTTAAGATTTTTGATTTCAAGTATGTTCATAAATATTTCTATTGCGAAAGTTTTTTAGTCACAATAGCCTTTAGGCCGACCGTGTGAGCGCCTATAAAATTTTTTATTTTCAGGAAGATGTTTTGGACATGTCTGAGCGTAAAAATTAATAAAGGCTTCGTATTACCGAAGTAATTTTTACGCGAGTTTGTCCAAAACCCTGAAAATGAAAAATTTTATGCGAACCCGGGCGGCGCGCTTTTTGGTTACTTTTTGGCAAGACAAAAAGTAACGAAATTTAACCGTACCTTATAGCGTCGGCAGGGTTGACTTTTGACGCCCTTGCCGCCGGGTAAAGCGCCGCGGCGAAACACAAAAAATACGTGCCCAGCACCACGGCCAGCACGTCCGCCAGCTGCAGGCGCACGGGGATTTTGGTCAGATAAAAAACGTCCCCGGGCAGCTGTATAAAATTAAACGTCGTCACAACCCAGCACAGCAGCATCCCCAGCAGCAGGCCGCACGCGAGGCCGAAAGTGCCCGTCAGCAAACCCTCGTAAATAAAAATTTTGCTGATGTTGAACGGGTTCGCGCCCATAGCGCGCAAAAGGCCTATGTCCCGCAGTTTTTCCGTGCCGAGCAGAATTAAATTTGACGCTATGTTCAGCGCGGCCACCAAAATTATCAGGGACAAAATTATGAACATCATAATTTTTTCAAGTTTTAGGGCCGAGTATAAAGTGGCGTTCAGCTGCGAAAAAGTTTTGACGGAAAATTTCGCGTCAAACAGCGGCTTTATCTGGGCCGCGATTTTGTCCGCCGCGTCGACATTTTTAAGTTTTACGGCGATTCCGGTTGCGGAATTATCCAGGTCAAGAAAATCCGCGGCGTTTTGCAAATCCGCGTAAACCATTGTGGAATCAAACTCATAATAACCCGTTTTTATGGTGCCGGACACGCGGAATTTTTTCATTTTAGGCACCATGCCCGCGCTTGACGCTATGGACGAGGGCGAAATCAAAACCACGTCGTCCCCGACGTCAATTCCCATTGTTGACGCGAGTTCCGCGCCTAGAACGAGCGGGGCCGGCGCGTCTTTTTCGCCGGGATTTGACGGCGCGGTGAAAGAGCCCTCGGCAAAACTTTTCATCAGATTATTGATTTTGCCTTCTTCCGCCGGGTCCATCCCGCGAAGCACAACGCCGAGCGAACTGTTGCCGCGGTTCAAAATAGCCTGGCCGCCGATGTTCGGCGCGGCGCCGGCAACGCCGGATATTTTTTCTATTTCCGAAATTTTTTGCTTATAAAAATCCGGCGGCATATTGCCGGAAACCAGAATGTGGCTCTGCGCGCCGATGACGCGCTCCTTAATGTCCGACTGGAAACCCGTCATCACGCCCAGCGTCGTGATAAGCGCCGCCACCCCGACGGCCACGCCCGCCACGCCGATTACGGAAGTCAAAAAAGTAAAAATGCCCTCCTTGCGCGAAAACAAATACCTGAGGGCCACAAAAATCTCAAATCCCATTTTGATATTATACTAATTAGGTTGTGCCGTGAATATAACGCAATGTAAAACATCAAACACATATAGGAGTATATAACGAAGACAGAGCCGCGCGGATTGCTTCCCGTTGTTTTCTCCCTTTACAAAAGGGAGAAAATATTTTTATGGAAATACCAAACTCCAATATGTACTGATGTCTAACACGCCCTTGCCTTAGGCGGCCGTTTTTACTAATATCATTATATGTGTTTTAAAAGATTGTCATTTGTCCTTTTTCTTTTTTCCCCTCTGATTATTTTCGCGCAGCGGTCCGCCCCCGCGCCGCTTCAGGTTAACGGCAGTTTTTCACAGACCGGCGCTCCGCAGGCCGCGGCCGCGCAGCCGCAGGCTAATATCGACGCGGAGTTTGACGCGCTGGCCGACATGATACGCGCGCGGCAGTTTGACGCCGTTATCCAAAGAGTCAATACCCTCGCCGCCCAGGGCCAGAACGCGCCGCGGTTCAGCTTATATCTGGCGCAGGCTTATGAAGGGTTAGGCCAGTGGGACAACTGCGCTTACAGGGCCGGCGAATTTATAGCCATAGCGCCGCTGGACACCCGCGGATATTCCTTGCGCGCCTCGTGCTATTTTAACATGGGCCAGTATGACAAAGCCAAAGCCGATATAGACAAATCTCTAAATATCAACCCCAATTCCGCCAAATCAATATCGTTAAGACAGATGATTGCGAACGCTTCGTCTTCCGGGGCGCGGCCGCCGACGGTTTCCGTTTCCGTTCCGGCGCCGGCGCAGAGCGTAAAACAGTCGCCCGTGGTCGCGGTTAAAAACACGGATATGAACAAGAAACTTGAAAATATCCGCCTGTGGCTGATTTACTTTATTATTGTTCTTGCCGTAATATCCGTTTATATTTACATGCGTTTTATGCCCGCCGCCGGCAAAAAAGCGCCCGCGAAAAAAGTGGATATTAAAGAGCAATACAATTTTATCCGCCAAATCGGAGAGGGCGGAATGGGCAAAGTTTACGAGGCCTATGACAAAGTGCTCAAACGCCGCGTTGCCATAAAGCGCATTAAACCCGAACTCGTACGCAGCGATTACGTGAGGGAGCAGTTTTTGGCCGAGGCCCGCACCGTCGCCCTGCTCCGCCACCCCAATATTGTGGAAATTTATACCGTCATAGAATCCGAGAACAGTTTGTACCTGGTTTTTGAATACGTCGACGGGCAGACGCTGGAAACCAGGCTTGACATTGACGGTTTTGTGCCTTTTTCCGAAGCCAAACAGATTTTTGAAAACGTCTGCCGCGGCCTCCAGTACGCCCACGCGCAGGACATTATCCACTGCGATTTGAAGCCCGGAAACATTATGATTACCGACACGGGAGTCGCGAAAGTCATGGATTTCGGCGTGGCGAAAAAAGTGGCGGAGGGAGAAAACGGCGCGAGGACCGTGGCCGGCACGCCGGCGTATATGGCGCCGGAGCAGCAGAAGGGGTTTATGAGAAAGCAGTCCGACGTGTATTCTTTGGGCGTGTGTTTATATGAGGCGCTTGTCGGCCAGGTGCCGTGGAGCGTGGCGGGGTTTGACATTGCAAATAAGCGCATTGTGCCGCCGTCTAAAATTGTGCCTTTTGTGCCGGCGGAAGTGGACGAGCTTTTGGAGTATTCGCTGAAAGAAGACCCGAACCAGAGGATTCAGTCCATAGAAGAATTTTGGAGTATTTTGGGTAAGATAGAGCCTTTGAAAGAGCAGCCGCGGCCGAAGCATACGTTTTACTGATTCACCCGTTCCCTTCGGGAGCGTTTGACGTTTGTCTTCTAAAATTCTTTAATTTAAAATTGGGGTAAAACAGTTTAAACTAAATAACCGGAGGTTGTATGGACATTAAAATTACGGCTAAAAACATCAAACTTACGCCGGCGCTCAAAGATTTCGCGCAAACGCGGCTGGACAGAATTGAAAAATATTTTGACCACGTCGTCTGGGCGCAGATGCTTGTGGCCGTTGACAAAAAAATTAACCAGAGGGCGGAAATCATTGTGCACATAGGCAATAAACAAACCGTCAGCGCCACGGCGGTGGAGGACGATTTGTACAAAGCCATTGATTCCGCCGCGTACAAGGCAGAAGCGCAGATTAAAAAACTTAAAGAAAAAAGCCTGGCCCGCCGCTCCCGCGCGGAAGAGCCGCTGCCCGCGTTCGTCGACCCCGTGATGGCCGCGGTGCAGAGCGACGTTAAATTTTCCGTCATCAAACAGGTTGAAGTAAAACCCATGAACCCCGAAGACGCGGCCTATGAAATGGAAAGGCTGGGCTACACTTTCTGGATGTTTCTGGACGAAGATTCAAAACAAATTAACTTGATTTTCAAAAGGCTTGACGGCACGTACGGGCTGATAAAACCCATTAAGCAGAAATAAACGCCGCCCATCGGGGGATTAACCGTGGCATCAGACAGGTATTTTAAATCAATCAGCGTGGCCGAGGTCTTAAAAGCAAAACAAACCGACCTCGGGCTGAAACTCGTCGCGTCCGAAAAATATCTGGACCGCGAAATCGCGCACCGCAACGTCAACCGCCCGGGCCTGGCCTTCGTCGGATACATGGAAAATTTCCGCGCGGATTTGGTGCAGGTCATAGGCCGCGGGGAATATTCTTACTGCAAAGCCGCGGACCCTAAAGTTTTAAAAGAAAACGTCATAAAAATGCTGGCCGTCGGCAATGTGCCGTGCCTGGTTATAACCGGCGGCAACCCGCCGCTTGTGCCGCTGGCGGAGGCGTGCCTTGAGGCCCACGTGCCGCTTTTTACTACGGAGCTTGAAACTTCCGTCTTCGTGGGAGAGTTGTCGGCCTATCTTGACGAAGTGGTTTCCCCGACGGAGCACGTCCACGGCGTTCTGGTCAACGTGGCCGGCCTGGGCGTCCTGATACGCGGCGAGGCGGGCATAGGCAAAAGCGAATGCGCGATAGAACTGGTCAAACGCGGGCACATTCTGGTCTCCGACGACATTGTGGAAGTGCAAAGGAGAAGAGGCAATTTTTTGATGGGATCGTGCCCGACGATGATACGGCATTATATGGAAGTGCGCGGCCTGGGGATTATCGACGTTGAAATGCTTTTCGGCGTGGGGTTTACCATGGAATCCAGCCGCGTGGAGATGGAAGTAAATCTTGTTTCGGTGGGCAACGCGCCGCTGGACAGGCTGGGGATTGACCAGAAAAAATCAAGCATTCTCGGCGTTGAAATACCGTCTTTGTCAATCCCGGTCACGCCGGGCAGAAATCTGGCCATACTTATAGAAGTGGCCGCCTTAAACCAGCGGCTTAAAAACCAGGGCGTTTTTTCCGCGCGCGAATTCAGCAAAAAAGTTTTGGAAAAAATGAAAGACGCTAATAAAGATGGAAACAAACAATAAAAAAATTTTTATAATAACCGGCCTTTCCGGCGCGGGGAAAACCAAGGCCCTCCAGACATTCGGGGATTTCGGGTTTTACTGCGTGGACAATCTGCCGCTGGCGCTGTTTGAAAATTTCGCGCAGCTGATTAAAAACAGGAAGGAAGAAAATATCGCGCTCGGCGTGGACATACGCGAGGGCAAAGATTTAAAAACGCTGCCGCGCATAATAGGGCAGCTTAAAAAAAGCGGTTTTTACACTTACACGATTTTTTTAAACGCGTCGGACTCAAAACTCGTCCAGCGGTTTTCCGAGACGAAACACAAGCACCCCATACAAAAAAAACTTATAGCCGCCATAGCGCAGGAACGCCGCCAGTTAAAACTGGTGCAGAATATAGCGGACAAAGAAATTGACACGACTAATCTGACGCTGGGGGAATTAAAAGAAAAACTTTCGCATATTTTGCACCTGACCCGGACCAGCGAAATGCAAATAAGCGTTTTGTCCTTCGGTTTCAAAAACGGCATACCGCTGGAGGCCGACATTGTCGCCGACGTGCGGTTTTTGCCGAACCCGTTTTATATCGCTAAACTGCGCGCCAAAACCGGGCTCAACGCGCCCGTCGCAAAATACATAAACGCTTTCCCGGAGACGGCGGAGTTTTTGAAAAAATATACGGACCTGCTCAAATTTTTAATACCCAAATACATGAAGGAAGGCAAATCTTATCTGACCATAGCCATAGGCTGCACGGGCGGCAGGCACAGAAGCGTTTTTATGGCGCACGAACTCGCCAAAATGCTGAAAGAGGGCGGGTTTACCGTCTCGGAATACCACAGGGATATAAGGGCGGGCTGACGCCGTTTACGCGTCCGCGCCGCTATCATTTTTTCGTAAATTTCCATTTTTTTACGACGATGATAGCGGGGACTATCTGAGAAGTAAAAAAATGGAAATTTACAAAAAAGGAGTGCGGCCCGAAGGGTTGAGCCGATTTTTTGAAAATTTTAATTTTTTTGTTCCTTACATAGCTTATGCTATGCGCGTCGCAAAAAAATTAAAATTTTCTAAAAACTCGGCTCAACGCAGGCGCGTAAACGGCGTCAGCCCGCCCTAAACAATGATTAGTATTATCGTGATGGCGCACGGGGATTTGGCCCAGGCAATGCTGAAAACCGCGAAGGACATTTCCGGGCTGGACGTCACTAACGTCTACACTTTTTCCGCCGCGTGCGAGAATGATTGTTCCCTCATCTGCCGCCAGATTGAAAATATTTTTAACGACAGCGCGGACGGCGCGCTGGTTTTGTCGGACATGTTCGGCGGAAGCGGGGCAAACGTGCCTTTGCAGGCCGCCAAGTGCCGGCCCGGCGTAAATATCATAACGGGTTTAAATCTGAGCATGCTTATGTCCGCCCTCCAGTACCGCGCCAACATGAACGTGGACGAACTGGCGGAAAAAGTTGAGGCCGAAGGCAAACGCGCGGTCATCAACGTATCCAAAACTTTGCAGGGGAAAAAAGAATGCCGGTAATTTTTGCGCGCGTGGACGACAGGCTTATCCACGGCCAGGTGGTGCAGGGCTGGCTGCCGGGCATGAAAATAGACGAGGTCGCCGTCGTGCGGGAAGCGCATGACAAACTGGCGGCGGATTTGATGCGCCTTGCCCTGCCGCCGGAATACGACTTCCGGGTTTTGTCCGCGGAGGACGCGTCGGATTATCTGCAAAAAACCCAAAAACGCGTTTTTGTTATTTTTGAAGATTTGAAACTGCTGGGCCGCGCTTTAAAAAAAGGCTTAAAACTTACGTCGGTAAACATAGGCGGGCTGCACTACCAGGAAGGCCGGGACAAAATTTTGAAAGACGTTTATCTTACGCCGGAAGAAAAGATTTTCGTCAAAGATTTGATAGCCAGAGGCGTGTCCGTGGACGGCCGCTCCGTCGCGGCGGAACCGCACGTGAGCCCGGAAGGCGTTTTATGATCCTTGTGATTTTGATGTGTTTGACAGCCGCGGTGATAGAACTGGACAATGTCAGCGCGGGCCAGTTCGGAATAGGGCGGCCTTTTGTGTGCGGCGCGCTTTTCGGTTTTCTCATGGGGTATCCCAGCGCGGGCGTGCAGCTCGGCATTTTTCTGGAACTTTTGTTTTTGGATTTTACGCCCGTGGGCGGGGTATTGCCGCCCAACGGCACGGTGGCGGCTTTGTGCGCGGTCATGGCGGCGTGTTACGGCGCGCCTTTGTATTTCGCGTTTTTTTACGGCGCGGCCGTCGGGCTGGGGTTCAGGTTCGTGGAGATGAGAATACGCGGCGCCGCCGGCAAAAGGCTGCTGGCGCGGCAGCAGAATCTTATTAATAATCCGATGAGGACCATAAACGCTTTTATTTTCGGCAGCATGTTTGTGCAGGTTGTAACAACTTTCGCCGTAATGCTTGCCGCGGTGCTGGCCGCAAAAACTTTTTTATATTACGCAAAACCCGCGGCCCCCGGCATACACACGGCTTTCAGCGCGGCTTACATGGCGGTGCCGTGGCTGGGCATTTTTACGCTGCTCAGAAAATTTAATTATAAGGTAAACGCGAAATGACACTTAAAATGAGGCTGACAATATTTCTGCGCTCCCTGTTTTTGCAGGCTGGGTGGAATTATCTGCGCTACCAGGGTTTCGGCTTCGCGTTTACAATGCTGCCTTTTTTGAGACGTTTGTACAAAGACAAAAACCTGGACGCCGCCGTCGTGCGCTATATGGAAACTTTTAACACAAACCCCGTCATGGCGGTTTTCTGCTACGGCGCGCTGGCTAAGATGGAGGAGGAAGTGGCTTTGTCCCCCGTCAAAAAAACAGGGTGGAGAGTCATAAAAACTTTTTTGTCCACGTCCGCCGCGTCCATAGGGGACAGGCTTTTCTGGGACGCTTTGAGGCCGCTCACTTTTATTTTCGGGGTTTTCTGCGCGTACCTTTTCGCGGCGGGCAATTTTCCAAACGCGTATTTTTCAAACGCGCAGGCCGCTTTTCTGCCGCTGGCGACTCTTGTCATTTACAACGCCGTCGCCATTTACGTGAAGTGGAAAGGTTTAAAGGCTTCTTACGACGGCAACCGGGACGACGCCTTCGGCCTTCTGGCCTTTAACTGGAACGGAATGATAAAAGTTTTTAAGACGCTGGGATTTGCGCTGACCGCCCTTCTCGCGGTTTTTGTCTGGTACAGAATTTACGGCACCATGTCTCTGGGCCCGCAGTTTTTGATTTATCTGACGGCCGTGTTATTTATATTCATCGTCAGCGGCCTCGCGGCGAAATACCATATTCCTAACGTGTACATTTATTTTTTAATCACTTTAGTAATTGTCGCGGGGACTTATATTTATAAACTATGATAAAAAAAGGGCTTGAAGTTAAAAACGCAATGGGTTTGCACGCGCGGCCGGCCGCTATGCTGGCGCAGACCGCCGGCCAGTTCCGCGCGGAAATTAAAATTGAAAAAGACGGGGTTGAAATAAACGCCAAAAGCATTATGGGCATAATGATGCTGGCCGCGCAGCGCGGGGTAATTTTAAATTTTACTTTTGAAGGCTCCGACGAAGGGGACGCGCTTAAGGCGGTACAACATTTGTTTGACACGGCGTTTTCAGAGGCATACGAATAATGGATATTATAAAAGGCATAGCCGCCAGCCCCGGCGTGGCCATAGGCCCGGCCCTGCTGCACAAGCCGGCGCTGCTTGAAATAAAACACGACAAACTTCCGCCCGAAGCGGCCGAGGGGGAACTGGCGCGCCTGAAAACCGCGTATGAAAAATCCCGCGCGGATTTGGAAGAACTTGAAAAGCAGCTTAAGGAAACCATCGGCCCGGACTACGCCCGCGTGATTGACGCGCACAAGACCATGATGGAAGACCCGCACTTTAAAAGCCTCATCAAAAATAAAATCCAAAAGGACCGCCTGCCGGCCGAGAGCGCGGTGCTGCTCGCCGCGCAGGAAATAAGCGTGAGTTTTGACAGCCTGTCCGACGAATTTTTTAAGGAAAGAAAAAACGACGTGACGGACGTGGCAAAAAGGCTTATAAACAATCTTGCCGGGGGCGCGCGGTATAATCTGGAAATAGCGTCCGCGCCGAGCGTTTTGGTGGCGCACAATCTGCTGCCGTCGGACACGCTGAATTTAAAAGTAAATAATTTTATCGCTTTCGTCACCGACATAGGCGGCAAAACAAGCCACAGCGCGCTGCTGGCACAGAGCCTTGAAATACCCGCCGTGGTCGGCTCTTCCACGTCAAGCAAGGCGATTAAAAACGGGGACACCGTGATTGTGGACGGCGAATCCGGCGCGGTAATAGTCAACCCGGACGCGGAAACGCTGGCAAAATATAAAAAGATACAGAAAGAAATAAAGCGCACGGAAGTTTTGCTCAAAACCATAAACGATTTGCCTTTTCTGACCACGGACGGAAAACACGTCCGCATGATGATAAACTATGACCCGCGCCTTGATTCAAAGGAAAGCAAAAAATTAAAAACCGAGGGAGTGGGGCTTGTCCGCACGGAATTTTTATTTCTTGACCGCGCGGTTCCGCCGTCGGAGAACGAACAGTTTGACATTTACCTGGCCACAGCCAAAAAATTTGACATGCGCCCCGTGCACATACGCCTGGCTGATTTGGGCGGGGACAAAGTGCACACCCTTAACCTGGGCGAATACAAGGACGAGCTTAACCCTTTCATGGGCCTGAGAGGAGTCAGGATTTTGCTCAAATATCCGACGCTTTTGCAGACGCAGCTGCGCGCCATAATACGCGCCGCGGCGGAAACGCCGGCGCAGATAAAAATAATTGTGCCCATGGTTTCCTGCATTGAGGAAGTTTTGGCGGTGAAACAGGTTTTTAACGAAACGCTGGCGGCTTTGCACGCGCAGGGAATAGTCCCCAAAAATAAAATTGATTACGGGATTATGGTGGAAGTGCCGTCGGCCGCGTTCGCTTTGGACAGCATGCTGGGGGAAATTGATTTTATTTCCATAGGCACCAATGACCTCATACAATATATGATAGCCGTGGACCGCATGAACCAGGACGTGGCCGCTTTGTACGACCCTTACCACCCGGGTTTTATAAGAATGCTGAGCCACATCATACAAACCTGCGCGCGGCGGAATAAAAGCGCGGCGGTGTGCGGCGAAATAGCGTCCGACCCGGCGATAGCCCCGCTTTTAATCGGCCTCGGCGTAAACGCTTTGTCAACGTCGCCCAGAATGTTTTTGAGAATAAAAAACAGGCTGCGCTCGGTCAGTTACGAAGCCTGCGTAAATCTTGCCAAAGCCTCCTTGCTGGCGAACAATTCCCAGGATATTAAAAAATTGAGCGCCGCCCTGCTTGAGCCCGGAATAACCGAATGAAAATCCGCAATTTTTCAATTGTCGCCCACATAGACCACGGCAAAACCACTCTTTCGGACCGCATTTTGGAAGACACGGGGACCGTCGCCAAACGCAAAATGACGGCGCAG
>JGI20166J26741_11444029_pt1 | contig 13600 bp, 8 predicted proteins | sample TergutCu122P5_FD_26741 | JGI IMG/M metagenome (IMG submission 26741)
GGCCACCAGGACTCTTATAGAGAGTGACGGTACCATATGCTGCTTGTATACAACTATGTCCTCCTGAAGATGAGCACTTGATGCTCGAAACATGTAGAGAGTAATATTTTACGAATAAATAATAGTCAGTGCATCAAGTTGGTAATTAATGTATAGTCATGTAGTAAGTTGTTATACTTTAATTAAAACCTAGTTCTGGCGGTTAAAATAGTGAGTACGTTCATTGTATAGACTTGTTACATAGCACAATGCAATGGCGACCATGAAGATTATTTACCACTGCTGAACAAAAAGAATTATCACTACACTATACCACACATATTTTCCAAACCGAGGCCTTTCAAAAAACGAGGGGGGGGGGCACAAATCGGAATATTCATTCTTTAATTCCTTTGTGCGCGGAGGGGGAGGTGTTTTTCAGCCTTTAGCGTTATACTTCAGTCAATACTTCAGCGTGCTATAAAACATTTCTTAGAGCGAGGTAATTCAAGCAAGGTTCCACTCAACCCAACTCTTTTATTTATCCCTTATTTGTCGTTTTGTTCCCTGACGGTAAATGTTATCCTATTATTGGTGCATGTTATTGTATTCGCTAAAGCCCAATGTATCAAACGAAGCAATTCTTGGCCTATTTCGTTCAACCTAAATTTTAAGCTATCGTTCCATGGGTCAGAACCCCCGTGGTCCGAATTTAATTATATTTGGCACGGGGTCTCAACCATCCTACAACTACTGCAAAAATTCCAAGTTATCTTTATTTTCTGGTGATTTATGGCTGCCACAGGCAAAACAAACACACACACACACACACACACACCCGCGTGAGCATAAGCCTACTTTTATTATATCGTTTACACACACACACCCACCCGAGCATACGCCTGCTTTTATTATATCGATTATACACACACACATCATAAAATAATAAGACAGACTGCGTCATTGAGTGAACACTCATTGAAACAGGTAGCCGGAATGCTTTTGTGTTAATTAGGCAAAAAAAAAATCGGGCTGTGGCTGTGTTGGACACGGCCGTCTGTTTTACGTGAATACGTCTGCATTAGCGGCTAATATTTTCTTTGGGATATGAGAATGAAATGAAAGCAACGAAATGGATATATGGATTTTATTTAGCATAACAAATACACAGAGTCTTAGCTAGTAATCGATGGAAAAGTTGTTTAGCATTGGTCTGTGCCCGCGCCGTTGTTCACCGCGCGCGCCGCGTCGACTTTCCGACGTCCCCGAAGCCGTCTCACTCGTTCCGCGACGGACATGGCGGTACTGATCGATGGCTGATTAGACTCCCTTTTCAATAAGAGGCGTTGTTTGCATTTCCTCTGGGCTTTTCGGCGATTATGGGCCGACATAGTGAAATTTAAAATTTTTCACGACATATTTTTGATTTGTCACCAACAAATATTTTACGAAGTTCACCTCTTATGGCTTAAATCGACAGATCTCGACGAAATACTTAGTTTGGCACAAAAATCAGTGCGCTAGCACATCGGAGTCGCGAGATATACTGCGCGTAAAATTTCACCAACGCCCAAATTTGACGCCAGACGCCGCGGGCCCCCACCCGCGCCTCGCACATGCACGGCGCCAACTGAAAGTCATATACGCATCGTAGTCGTATACCCGATTGAATGTGACCATATTTATGTCAATCGTGTTATTAGTCACGAAGTTATAGTGTCAGAATGTATCACCCTGCAAACGTTACATCGCCGTTTCCGTCCTGGTACCTCATGTGTCGGTCTGATTTTAAAGACGTATTCACGTCAAAAGTGAATCCGGAAGATTAAGCACTTCATGACATGGGGCATATGCCAAGTACCTGGAGGGGTAAAGTCATATAGTGCCAATTGTACGTGCCAGATTCTAAATTTAGCCATTATGACAAAAACTACTTTCTGGGGAGAACAAAAGCTGTACAAAGAGCAGGTGTATTACAGGTGGTAATGAGTAGTTCCCGTGTTAGTCGCCAGGAATTCTGTCAGCCTGACCAGAATGCGACACGTCGGATGGAACATAAAAATGTCCACCAAAACCTTTAAAATCGTAATTTTATAGATGTGACAATACATGCATAGGCCTGTACACAATACACAACATCACACATACCTGTAACTTTCAAAATGAACAAAATTATGCTGCTGGCCAATAGCGGTCCGCAACCAACCGGCTAAAAAGCATGGCCTGCTCATCAGACATTCGAATAAATAGGATTGGAATGCGCGTACCCAGCAGCTTTTAGCAGAAGTCTCCTAAACCGAATTTCAAGACTTTCAACGAAATATTTGGAATGTGTAGAGAATAAATGCAAAGATCTAGTTACGGTCTGGTTAACCAAGTTTTGTTACAGAACAATATACCTGGAAACTGCAGGACAGCTTTTGGAGAAAGCCTCACATCGAATACCAAGAAATTATGTGAATGGTTCCATGCCACATAGCCTATGAAACGTACATTCACAGCCCTGTGCAAATCGCACTCGACTGTAGAACAATATCGCTGAAAATAAGAAATGTCCGAAATATTTTGATGGGAGCCATCCGCATCGAATTTTGACAAAATATGTACAACTCTGCATGGGAAAACGGAAATGTCCTTTTACAACCTTGTGATAAGTAGGGTTTCTTATGGATCAACACAAAAATGAGCATCGTGAAAACTTTCAGTGATAGTCTTTCACATCGAATTGCAAACATGTGTGTGAAACGCTTTAGGCACCCCCAGAATAGCTTGCATGTAACAATGCTTTACATGAAATCATCGAAAGTAAATACACGCGAATTTAAAATCCATGAGGCAAAAGCAGGGCATGCGACAGACCCGTTTTTATATGCGTAGTTTCTCAGAATGGGTTTTCTCTTTAAAGAACGCCTATCAGGGAACCCTACTGTACTATCAAACCGTGGTCTTGTTTGAATTTCAGATACGAGGTGTGTGCAGAAAGTAAAGATACAAAGGTCTTAAACGTGTACAACATTTTTAATTTACAAAAGCGACACTGTGAATGAATTGCCTGTGCATAACTTTATTTTTCAACACAGTCGCCGGCATTTTCCAAACATTTATTAAGTCTTGGAACCAGCTTCTGTATCCCCGAGTCATAGAAGTCTGCCGCCAGCCCTTTGAATCACGTCATGACTTCTTCTTGCACCTCATCGTCGTCGTCGAACTTTTTCCTAGCGAGATGTTTCTTTAGGTGAAGAAACAAGTGGAAATCATAACGTTACCATAAACAGCAACAATTTGTTTGTGAATTTCCGCTGGACGTTCACCATTTGCGTTGAGAAATCGTATGACGGAACGCACCTCGCATTTGGCGGGACTGTGGATCGGCGCTGCCATTTCAAACACGTCTCACTCAAACAAAGCCGGTTCTACCACTGTCAAACGAGCACAGCTCACAGGTAAAGGATTAGGGTCGACGGCAGTGTTGCCATAATAAGCATAAAAATTTCCCTATCGGCCTATACAAGATGTATCTTTTTACTTCCCGGACTCGCCTCGTACGTATGTTACTTGCCTATCCAGCAAAAGTGTTCGATTGGTCCACATTTGGTGTAACGCCGGCGTATTTAACAAATAACTATAAATACAACTGAGCGTTTCGACGATCTTCTGAGATATGACGCCGCCTAACGGTGTCACATTCCAAAATAAATCAGTGTTAAATAATTCTCAAGCAGGATTTAGGATTTAGACGACATTCCAGGTAACACAGTTCAAACAGCCTTCAATATGTAAAATCATGACATAATGAAAAACTGATAATGAAAAAATAATAAAAATATGGTTTATTTTATACTTGCCGTCCAGATTTTCTTAGAACTGCTGCCTTAGATCAAAACGATAAGGTATGAATATTTTATGTTAAATTACATTTTTATTTTAATTTTCAGGACCCAATCAATGGCCAGGAATGTGCCAGGTTGGCACCAGACAGTCACCAATAGACCTCGATCCTCAAGTTGCCATTCCCGGTCATTTTGAGCCGTTAGTTCTGCTCAATTACGACAAGGCAGTCGCCGCGAACATAACTAACAACGGTCACACAGGTAAGAGTAAATGTGTTTCGTAAAATACGGAAAACAGTAAATCTCGCCTATATATCTTGGGCGAGTGGCCACGTCAAATTCGGATTCGAAGTACAATTAACGTGTTCTTCAATTAGCAGAGCACTGGCTTCACTGAGGCCGGCTCCGTCATCCGACGCGTGTCGTCTTTATAACGAATCAGGCTCGGATTCTTGACCAGATGAAGACGCACAGCGAGACACCTGTGCTCCTGCCACTGTGGCACCTCCTCACTGAGGAGAAATGGGTCCGACATGTAGATGTGCGAAATCTGTTGCATGTATATAGGCCCTTATTTTCGGCTAGCACTTTCATGCGAATTCCTGCTATACATTTTTCGCATAACTCTAAGTATTATTAGCTGTCTTAATATTCAGATTTTGGCATGCATTCAGGTGATGAGACACGAACTTTCACTCTTCAAATTAACACCAACAATGTAGAACAGAAGCTGATGGGTCCCATTCAATTTCAGCTCCTTCTGGTCTTCATGGACCTTCCCTAATGGCATCTTCTAAACAAAAACTGAAAAACACTGGAAATAGAGCATCTTGGTACAGACCATTCTGAACAGTAATATATCAGACAAATTGGACTGTATTCATAGCACTGAATGCCTATAGATAACAAGAGTAGTGCATAAAATGCTTTGTAATAATGGTACGATGACTCACGGTGATTAAAAAAACCCCTAGAGATGATTCATCATTTGAATCAGGACATGGTGGGTGAATAATTTGTATAATAAATAAATCTTATATTGCATGGCTGGTTAATTACTGATATCAGACCAGTTCTTATCTGCACATACTTTGCAATAAGTTTAATTTAAATATACTTTAATTAGCTTAACTAGCCTCAGGGTTGTACACAAAATGTATTCAGAGTATTGTGCAAAACTTCCCTTCTAAATGCATCATAGGCTGTCTTGAAGTTTATAAATGGCTAAGGATGAGTACTGCCCCAACTTCTTCCCATTCCTTCACTGTAATCTAACAAATGGACAATGTCTGACCTATTAATTAAACAACCACAGTAATGAATCACAATTATTTAAACTATTGAACATGTGGAGTCACTTGCAAAAGAACGATGCACACAGTGTTATGTATGACTATATATTAATTACCAACTTGATGCATCAATTATTATTTATTCACAAAATATTATTTTCCTGTACATGTTTCGAGCCTCAAGTGCTCATCTTCAGGAGGATACAGTTGTATACATGCAGCATATGGCAATGTCACTCTCTACGGAAGTTCGTGGTGGCCTCAGGCCACCACGAACAGGAAAATAATATTTTGTGAATAAATAATAATTGGTGCATCAAGTTGGTAATTAATATATACTCAAATCATAATGCATGGTCAGAAAAACATCCAGTTAAAGTTGTGTATGTAGCTGTTAACAGTAATTTGCATTGATAAGTGCTACATCAGTTTTATTTCCATTCTTATACACATGCATAACAACAGACTCCTCCCCATGCTAAGACAACTCATCCCTATTCCAGAGTTTGTAAGTTTGAGGATCTCAAAAAATTTTTCACCTTCAATGTAGATCAATTCAGCCAAAATCTAAGGCAGGAATTTATATGTTTTCAACTCAAACCACCATCTCAACCTCACAGACACCAGGCTCAGGTATCAGTAGCTCAGCTGTATGCATTTCAGCCTGCCTGGTGTCATCAAACACAAGCACATGCAAACAGCTGTAAAAGTGACTCTCCCACCTGTTCAAAATAGTGTTAAAACCTGCTAGCACTGGTTAATTCTGCAAGTCTGATTTCGTTATCATCAATCCACCTACTTGTAACAAGCCAAAATACCCATTCTTCACACTTCACAATACACAATACATCTACTCATATGCAGGACTATGAAGGTAAAGTAACTTGAAGTGAAAATTCAAAGTGAATAAAGAATCTACCACAATACTTGCACACTGCTTTAAAAACCATGGCTACCATACATTCTGCTGACAGTAAGGAATAAATTTCATCTATGTAATAGTACCTTTGTGCATTCTCCATTACACATACAGTAAGAAACGGGAAAGAGACAAAAAGTTTATGTCTGTCTATAGCATAATGCATTACAGATACTGTTCTACTTACAGTGATGCTGAAAATGGAGCAACCCTGTGAAATAGTTATGGCAGCTGGTGGTTTGCGTTCTGTCTACCGTCTGGAACAAGTACATTTCCATTGGGAATCCGAACACACTTTCAAAGGGAAAAGGTGAGTCACATTTCTTTGATGTCATCATGTTGAATGATGAACACAGACAGTAATAGATGAAAGTATGTTCATGTGACAGTAAGTTTTATCAGCCTTTATCTCTTCCTGATTTTTCTAGCCTGGTCAATCCAGGCAATTAACTTCCCACAACTTCTAGAGGCAACAGAAACTGCAAAGTCAATGATTATAATAGCAATGAAAAGTGTACAAAACATCCACCCAGTTGGTGGAATAAACCCAGAATCTTCTTGCCCTGCAGTTGTCCACATCTTGAAACGTGCAGCCACTAGGATTGACTGCAAGGAATTCCATGAGTAATCAAATTACTTTAATTCTGAGTGTTTGGACAATACATCTCTGATCTCCAGTTAGAAATGTGCAATATGTGAAAGCTTCCAGAAAAATAACACCTGAAAAGTCACTACCAAATTTAATTTAGGATGGTACTTAGAGGTCAAAGCACCACAACACTGTTAATGACTGGTGTGTTGAACTCTGACACCAGGACCCCAAGCACACAAGCAGAGAATCCATAATTCTGATAAACAATTTGGAGTAGATTACAATGATGGTACTATTAGGATATAAGGCGACCCTAAGTGATGATTTTTGAAGTGCATTTAACAAGAACATGATGGAGATGATGAAGGTGACCTCAGTACAAAATGAGATCAGATGAAGGAGGCAGTAAGAAATGTGGCAGGTCATAAAACAGATTAAACTGAATATGAACAATTGGTCCTACAGCAATAAAGGATGGAAAGCAGGGTGAATATACTAGACATTATTGGAATAAACAATAATATAATATTGTGGGTAGTGAGAAAAAGAAATTATTGATATTTTAACAACTTGAATATGATATCTCAAAGACAGTAAAGACATGTAAAAGAGAGAATATGAAGACTGAGTTAGAGGAAGGGCAGATAGACTACATGGCAAGACTAGGAAGATGTACAGGAATGGTGTGGTACCAGTCTGCCTTCCATCCTTTTGTTAAAGGAACATAAAGTTCTGCAAAATAAAAGTAACTGGTTGATTCCAAATTGAGAAATGATCAAGGTTATTAGATTGAAACATTGGAAGTAACAAAGCCATTAATTCCTTACCTAATGATATAAAGAAGACAGGCCAGAAGTTGCTGAAGGAATTACAGTTTAAGTTGAAGGCAGTTAAACGGGGCACCTGCAGGAGACAGCTGTGACATGAGGTTTGACCAAAACCATATGCAGTATGAAGGCAGGGTCGTAGATAAATCAGAGATGTCCATCTGGTGACGCTGGAAACAGGAGAAATGCCTAGATGTACCAACTGGAGAACAGGTAACTGGGAATCTAGAGGATGTAATGTATCTGAGTATAGCATACAAGGTACTGGGGAGGACAGATGCAACATAGGAACTTGAAGTGTGGAAACTGACAGATATAAATAGAAAGGACAGACAAACAAGACACCAAAACAGAAGGCAAAAGTCTACCATTTTTGTGTTACTGGAAGATACAAATACTGTGATACCAGCTGAAGGGAGTCTTGTGTGAGTTAGGAGCAATGAATAGAATTTAAGGACCTGGATGGTAACAGGAAATAATTGGGGGACATACTAATTCAAAAGAGAGGGATGGAGTGTGGGCAGTGAGGGCTCACTGCATGTTGAATAGTGGAACACTGACATGACTGAAGGTAGAGCAAGTGACAAGCAAGTGACTTAAATTGTGAATAATGACATTACTGTGACAGCAGACAGATGGGAAAGGAAACATCAGAAGGGGACAAACATGGGAGGAATTATAACTTATGTAACACAGTAAATAAAACAGATCTGATCCAAATCATATGGGTGGAAGTAACAAGTATAAACAACACATTATATCATAAATACTCTTGGCTTATAGGTGCACACACGATCAGAATAGTTTAGCCATAATATTTTGAAGAAAAGGTATAGATTATGAACCTAAAAGATATGAATCTGAAGGCTGTGTAGGTGGTTTAGGGAGAAGTTAATGGCAGAGCTACTGACAGGGCAGTCAGGCATGTTCACAGCTCCAAATGTATTTACAGTACTGAATAATTTTCATACAGAGGGCAGGTACGGTACCTGCAACAATGTGCATACTGTATACTATAATGCAGGACATGACACAGAGAAAAAATGTCTAAGGAAAGAGGTACAGAACAAAGACTGACCAGCATGAGAACAAATGTTTGCAAATATAAAACCTGTTAAAGCAGCACTATTGGACTATACTATATCAAAAGAAACATTTATGGTTGGAACAAAACATAACATGGACATGGCTAAATCCAACAAAAAGAAGTGGTTAGAAAAGGAACCAGCTCAAAAATAAATTTGTTACACAGAATTTCTTTTGGAACTATAGTGATGTGGCTTAGGTGCAAAAGATACTATCAAGATGTCAAACTGTATTTCAGAAAAGTAGGATGATGGGAATTGTCTTTGTAATCAAAATGACAGTAGATAATAATACAAGAGATTCAAGAAAGGGCAAATATACTGCCGTTTTAAGTTGTAACATTGTTGTATCCTGTGCAGTCCCAGTGGGGAACATATCGTGGATGTTGTTCCAGGAGGAACGGAGCTCAAACCTTAGGTCAAGATGGGGAGTTGGGCAGGCCGCACACACTTGCAATAATCCCCACGTCAAGTGTACCAGAGTTTATTGTGCTTAAACAGTGAATAATGCTGATACAAATGAACTGTATTGAGTTCAATTCTCGGGATATTGGATGCCTGGATTAACTTTAACACTGATCGTCTAACTTCATTCAAAGCTGCTGGTTACCATTTAAAATACTTCTGCAGACTGCGACTGGTTCACAAGGCAGCTACTGTTACATACGTCAACCCACACATTGCTCACGCAATAAACATTTAGCGTGACAGCTTATAAACAAAAAGAAATAGAAGAAAACTATATTCCTCCCATGCCTGGTCTGCTTACTAAGAAATAAAAGTGTGAAAAAATAGTATGAGTTACAGAAAGGTGAGGACTCTGCATGATGAAATAAGCTTATGACTTACATACAGTACATACCACAATCCTGCAGAAAAGAAAGAAAAAAAAACAGTGTCTATCAAACACACAGCAATAACATCCATCAACTATACAACATCAACAACTGCATTACAAGTATGTTTTAAGTAAATAATTTAATGAACTAAATAAGTGAAGGGAGAATGATATATGGGTTAATTGTAATTTCTTATTTAATGTATTTATTGCTGTTAAAATTGAAAAGTATTGTAAACACACTAACAAATGTTTTAAAAACATGATCTGCAGTGACAGGACTTCCACGTGCGAATTCTTCAGAACAAGGAGATTATAAAAAATAACAAAATGGAAAGTGGAAAGATACCGTGATAAACAGGAAGTTAAGGCTACATAAGAAAGATGAGTTGTGTGGTGTCTGAAAAAAAGAAGAGGCTGAAGAATTAACAGAAGTGGATTATTAGGGGGAAATGAAAAACAATAAAAGGGTAGCTACGCCAGTTGAGAAAATATGGCTATGACTGTGATAGACAGATTTTTAGCCTAGGTAACTTAACTATACTCCAGTGTCAGAAAACTATAAAAAATTGATGGAATGTTCGTGGAGTGGAGGTAAGGGAGATGTGTGAGCAGTGAAAGAAAATTAACTTAAGACTACATTACATAAGATGGTATTATGAGTATAAATAAGTGTTTACAGTTGTTACTAGAGGACTGAAAGCAGAGAGCTGGATATACAGAACTAAAGCTTAAGCAAGAAAGATAGGTTTACCACTTACATTATTTGAGTGAAACAAGAGAATTTTGGGAGTAAGGTATATGTGTACAGTAATATTAAAATAAGGTGCAACTGTACTGAAAGACAGATCATGGATGCAATTATTGCTATTAATGTATATGCTAATATAAAGAAAATGTGGGGGACAGAATATATTGAATATTGTAGTAGGAAGAAGGAAGAGGATGAGTACAGTTGAGATTAGGAATGTAGAAGTTAAATGTCTGTGAAAGGAATGTCTGCAAAGGAAAAAAATCCCCACATCTAAGAAGGGGAAAGGTGAAAAGCTGCGGTAAAAGCAAGGACTGAAGAAAACAATTTGAAATAAAAAAAGGCCATGATTTCATGTAGAAATTATTTACAAAGAGACGGTTCATTGTAATAATAGCTTTTTGCTGAGGGATATTTTGGAATGCTTGTTTAAAATAAACAGTCAATAGGAGAGACATGTTAAATGTAATGTTACATAGCTAAAAAGGAAAAGGATAAACTATCAGAGCAAAACAGCATATATAATTTCAGCTGATACATACAGCAATATTGTAATCAATGAGTTCCTACCCTCAAAACAAGCAGGTGTTAGAAGGATCAAGCAATTTAAAAAAATCAATAAATTGCTTACTCATCTGGATATGAATTAGTGTTTCATGTATGGAGAGTCATTCTGGTCTATGTGTGTTCTAGATGGCCTCTAGAAATGCACTTGGTACACTATGATCGACAGTTCAAAAAGTTCAGTGAAGCAGCAAAAAGTAAAAGGGGTCTGGCCGTGCTTGCTGTTTTATTCTATGTAAGTATAGAACATAATGTTTACTGTAGAATGCATCTCTAAGACAATCTCATACTTACACACATCACTTACATACACATGATTTCAGGATTCTGCCAAAAAGTAGATGAGAACTGAGCTCTAATTTAATAAATTACCAACATTCACTGTGTACAAACAGAAGGGCACGGTTCTCATCATCTACGTATCTTACAGGTGAGTCTCTGGTACACCAAAATATGCTAAGCCACTTCCCATGCAACTACAAAGTCCAATAAATTCTTTCAGAACACCATCTGAATTACATTAATTTTCTTCCAATGCTTACATATCCCCCATACTTCCACTCCATATGGCACTGTAGCTGAAACTAACATTTTATTATGCTGATATAACTTAAATCTGGAAGAATGTAAACTGCATCTACTTTTTTCATTTATGGTTTATTGAAGAAGGTTATTAACAGCTCACAATATACAGCATTCCAACTTAGGATGATTTGTGACTAACAGGAAAGAGAAGAAGGAAATCAGGTTTTTATCTCAGAAATTAGGCTTGTAGTTGCCTAAAGGCACTAAGCAGAAGCATAAACTGTCAGGATAGCCACCTCTAGGTGCAGATTTGCAGCCAGTGCCTCCCATATAAGAAGCAGGAGTGCTACCCACTCAACTTAAATGCTTAGTCAGGAAACTATAGAAATTTAAGTGAGGACAGTTTTAATTTCAGAAGTTTAGCTTCGCTTATCACTGTTTCAGGCACATTAGCATCCCTGCAGAGTGCCCAACAAAATCTGCTTGTTTACCTGCCTATATACACATAACAAACTGAGAACCACACAATGGATTTTCACCAAATCTGATATTTAAATAATTTTATTAAAAATTATCGAGCAATCTGAACTCACATCAAGACCAGCCAATTTCAGTGACTACTTTAGATGAAGAACTACAAGAATTTCTTGACTGAAGTGTTTGCATCCCCACTTTACACATGGACATATAAGACAAAATTATACTTCATATATTTGAAATCCCCTGTGCCTACAATGAAAATGTGTTGCTTCAATTAGTTTGTTTTCCCTTTGTTTTAGCAACAGTGTTACACTCCTGAGTGAGAAGAAATCATAACTGATTGTAATACTGTTTCTGGACAACAGAAAAACCACAAACTATCTGCAGCACAAGATAAATAAAAAAGTGAGCGTGCCATAATAGTAATTTGTACATTTCCTAATTGGGGTGCACGGTGGCGTAGTGGCTAAGGCACTACGCTACAAACCGGCAGGTTGCGGGTTCGATTCCCAATGATGTCATTGGAATTTTTCAGTGACATAATCCTTCCGGTCGCACTATGGCCCTCGGGTCAACTCATCCTCTAACAGAAATGAGTACCACGTGTATTTCCTGGGGGTAAAGGCGGCCGGTGCGTAAGGCTGACAAACTTACCACCATCCTGTGCCACTGTCATGAAATCTGAGAACCTTAACTTCCTGGAACTCTCTGGGCCACTCCAGGCCTGTAAAGGGACTGCTTTGCCTTTTTACATTTCCTAATTGGTTTAATGGGCTGACAGTTGTGAAAACAACTGGGAAGTTCTATCTATTGTTATTATAATACCACAAGTAGATATATGACTATATTTTAATATTACAATGCTCAATTGCTACATAGGTATATATAGCTTTCTCAGCTTGCCATAAATGCTGTATGGATCATTATGTGAGGCACATTTTAAATAGATTATTAAACATGTTTGGTGAAAATAATTTTAGCCTATTTCAATTAACTTGTTACTGAACCTCAGACAAGCATCATGAGCAAACTAAAAGAGTGCATATGGTGATGTACTGTGAATACTCAGTATTTAAAAAATAACGTTCTGTGAATCCACACACACTGTCAAACACACTATACAGGGATAATATTTTGTATTGTGCCCCTCAGCATGGCAGCTATGACAGCAGCATTACTGCCTACGTGGATGGCTCCAAGTTTTTCACCACCTTCTGCCAAAGTTTCAACAGTGAGAACACAGAACTTTGGTACCTAAACCAGCCAGACTGCAACTTCCTATGTTTGAGAACATGACAGATATACCGTACTGTATACATGACATGCTAAGGTCCACAAGTTACAAGTAAAATGACTGTTCAAAATATGATGTAAGGGTAGGAGTAATCGAACACAACTAAATATCGAGTGTAGTATTTATTGGACTTACAGACTACATGTTTCAGCCCTGTTACTGGGCCATCGTCAGGTCTCGCGTGGCGTCCCGGAGGAAACTGTACAGTATATTGTGGACAACGAGATCTCGTTGGTGGTGTAAGCATGAGTAACATTGAAATTACCTTGAGTTATAGATATTACGAGAGAATATCACTCTAGGCTAAGTAACAAATACAAATGCAGGATATATACAAAGGTACAGAAAGTAAAATACATTAAAACATGATAAATAAAAGACAAAAAACGCAAATCCAAAAACTCAAAAAGCACAAAAAACACAAAAACAAAAAAAAACCACAAAAACACAAAAGCAAAAACAAGAATAAACCAAGCAAGTTCAAATACCAAAACCAGAAAGAAGAAGAAAGGAAAGAGAGAAATGGAAAAAGGAATGGTCTCCTGTGGTGTCCGGTGCCCTATGTATGGGAGTTAGATCTGCTCAATTCGAATCATGTATGAAACCCGGTGTTTGTTTCATGGG
>JGI20166J26741_11444140_pt1 | contig 13597 bp, 12 predicted proteins | sample TergutCu122P5_FD_26741 | JGI IMG/M metagenome (IMG submission 26741)
AACTTGGGACATAGGTGTTTTGGGTTATATCGGTATAGTTTAACATAAGGAACACCCTCCCGAAGTTTGGTCCGTTCCTCCTGTTACACCCTGTATAGTATGTATATACAAAGACAGATCGATAGATCCACAAACAAACAGACAGACAACAGAGAGACAGATATATAGTATGTATATACAAAGACAGATCGATAGATCCATGAACAAACAGACAGACGACAGAGAGATATATATATAGTATGTATATACAAAGGCAGATCAATAGATCCATAAACAAACAGACAGACGACAGACAGATAGATATATGTAGTATGTATATACAAAGACAGATCAATAGATCCACGACTAAACAGACAGACAACAGAGAGATAGGTACATAGCATGTATATACAAAGACAGATCGATTGATCCATGAACAGACAGACGACAGACAGACACATTACAAAGCAGGGTGTAAGACAAGCTGAAGAACAGCATATCAATAAGGTGTTAATTATCTGACCAAACACCTTACTGAGAAATACACAATGGCACGATGTCACCCAAGAACAACGTATCACTGTGCGCAAAACACCTCAAACTACAGTACAGTTATGGACGATTTTCTGATAATAAAATACACTATAATATTATTTAAACCTGCACAGCAATTTTACAGTATGCTTAAAGATGGCAATGCCAGAATAAAAAAGTTGTAAGTACAGACATGCAACATTACAATTGGATCCCCTATTACAATTCCCATCACTGTCATATAAATTCATCTACTGAGTTGAAGGGGAAAGTTAAATGAAATTATTTCAAAATGCTGACTGGTTAATGTAAAACATTTCCTTTTGAGGAAGAAACTTTGGAAGAGTTTTCATCCAACAAAATTTAACTCATTAAGATGGATTCTTCAATTCACAATTGTTCTGCGAAGATAAGTTTGTGTCTTGAACTTACTGCAGACATCGCTCAAGTTTTTTCTTAAACATTCCTGTGTTGTTAATTATAAATGTCATAACAGTAGTTACTGGTTACACTGAATTCCTCTTATCTGAGCACATATCATGATTTCAATAACTATCTTCTGCAGAAACGTTAACATTCTATTAGTTGCAAAAAACACCCCAGTACATTCTACTGTATGTCACGATACAGAAGAAGTATGAAATGTACACTTTGTAGGAGCTCATTAATGGTTAGCAAGAAATGGGCCTTACCATGAAATATATTGAATTTCCATTGGCAGAATGAGTTCAAGGCGATTTTTAACCCTATCTGCATATCAGTTACTGGCTTCTTATTAGTTACAAGGTTCACTATTAGTTACGTGTTCATGATCACAAACATATGGTTCGATAATTCTACAACATGACTTACATCTGGTTCTGTAACTATTAAATTAGTATCATCTGAAAACAGAAGAGATGTAAATACTGCGTGAATATTGAGTGGCAGATCTTTAATACACAAGAGAAAAAGAAGCAAACCAAGAACACAGCCTTCACACTCTCCATGTTTAAATTAGGCACAGTCAGAATGACAGTCAGGTTGAAACTGACTGTTTCTGTCAGAATGTTAAGTCATTCATTCACACGCCCATGCCAGATCTCACTGTTTACAAAGTCATCATTTACAGACACACTGTAAGCCTTACTTCGTTAATAAAAACAGCTGGTACCATTGAACATGCTGACTCTATCACAACATTCAACATTCTTTTATTTATTTACTTATTTACATCCAAATTGATCCAAGAAGTTTGAAAACCTACTGGATATAGAACAAGTCTTAACAATTACAAAGAAGAATTACAATAAATACATTATCACAAATTTATATAAAAAGTAAGATAAAACTTTGAATACATGACAAAAAAATATAAAAGTAGGAAAACAAAATAGTAAAACATATAACAACTATTGATTAATTAAATTGTGCATTCCTTTCTTCCAACATGTCATTCAGTTCAGACCAATTTGGATCTGGGTTGACAACAAACAGAGTCAGACACTTCAGTCAGAAAGTCAAAACACTCAAGCCACAGATACCTACACACACACACACACACACACAAATACAAGAAGTGTCATGTAATTAGATATTAGTGACTTGGATGATACACATAAAATGTAGACTGTATTCCAGCAACTCTAGGATTCCATATTACTTAGCACACGAACAAATTAACACACTGTCAGTTATGTCAGCAACACGCACGAAATGTGGCTACCACTGCATCAAATGTGAAAACATACCAACACAAATAAAGTAACATATTTTGATTACATTAAAATTTCCACTCAAAAATGTTGCTTCTCTTGGAGAAAGCAGCATTTAAAAGTCCTGCACAATTAGCACTGCAAAACAGTTTAATATTACAAGGAATATATGTGCGTCCACTATCCTGCGTTAGTTCACATTTTCTAATATTTTTCCCTTGTTGAAAATCATGCAAATCACCTACCTCTGATGGAATGATTGGAAGATACTTTTCAAAGTTTGGATCTAATATGTAGGGCAAAACATGTCCATCCATTATGGCATAAATTTCCATCGAGAAACCTGCAGAAAGGTACAACTAGTAACAATGTGTACGTTTAAAATACAGTACAACGACTCAGACTTCATACATCGCGCCATATTGACACAACTCTTCGTTCGTTCGCTGTTATTGGTTTACGTGACATGAATATTAATACCATTGGTTGCTACTGGAAAAACATGGTTGCGCACTCACCGCTAAACATTTTCACTTGTTGTTCATCGATCCATAAATTCAGACCTCCATTCTTCGCAGTGATACTAACAGAAACTGTCACAAGGAATAGCAGTATTGTGTTGCGGATTTCAATCCGTCCAAAAATGTCAATTAATAACATTCTGAAACAAAAGAGAGTACTGCTACCCTACTAACTGCGCACAATCGCCATGGCTGTCCTCCCCCCCCGGGCTCTAGAGGTTTGAATCCGTTACCACGGCAACAGTGAATGCTGAGCACGGATCTTGTGCTGAGCAAGAAACGTCACTGGACGCACTAAGTAAATTCTCTTTGAAGTCAAATTCATTTCATGTACCACACATAGCATATACTGCAACGTAAAGATACATACGTCCCATATTCATGTACGTCCCTGGAGTGAAGTTAAATTCCCGCAAAGGATCCTTGGTTTGAGTTCTACACACAACACATCTGGAATCACAGATGAAAGATAAAATAAATGATATTGTGAACAGAGCTAAATTCATCTGTATTACATACCTTAAACAGCTTCAATCGTGTTCGGCAATGACACTCGTAACACTATTAAATCGCTGCCACAGAAACGTTGTTCGATCTGGAACAGACGCCACATATATCAAATCTTAAGAATCATTGTCTGCAAAACAGACGTAACTACCGGTACTCTGCCCTATACCAATACAGTATCTGTTAAAACTTTAGATGATATACATCACGTTTTAAAGCTCACGCCTGCTTCATGTTCTCTACAGAGCATGTTAACACAGTTCAGTGTTTGATATTTATAAGACAGTTTCAATAACTGGTGCCTTATCCTATATTTATACCTTTTACAAGTTACTGTATATGCACTATTATACTCCTTTTACTTATAATAACCAGCTGTTATATTGTGTATACGCTTTATTTTGTATCTTAATGTAAGATACATGTTGTACCTGACGTATTATTTTTACGCCTTACCTTTCTACATGGTTTTATGTACTATTAAGCAAGTACTATTACATTTTCACCAACCAACCAAAATTTTAATGTACTCTTACACTATCTCAAAGAAAGAGCTAGATTTCGGTTCTTCACTCGCTTCTGCCTGTAACGATAGCAATCTATAACTTTGTAAACTCCTCTATAGGTTACCTTGCTTGACCTGATGATGGCCTCATTAGAGTAAAAGGCCGAAACATGTTGTCATTTACTTGACCTTATGCTAAATAATACATTTTGTTGTGTTTGACATGGATAACTTATATCATTTGTAATACTTGTAATTGCGCACAACGTGGATGAACCACCTAAAGATTGGGTGTACCAAGTTATAGACGAAAGGTACTTTCCTTCAACCACGGGTCTTATGCCTGTCGCTCCTATATCTGTGACTACACAATGCTCATATCTGTCATCCGTAGACTGCACCACGAGTCGTCATGGTGTCCGTCAAGCCTCGCGGAAGTGTCGAATTATTCTTGGCTTATTTCATGGGATCGAGTTTTATACCCATAATGAACAACAGCCAGAATTGTGGATGCTTTAACTTGTATAAGGCAGGCATTAAAAATGTTCTGAGCAGTATGGAAGCAAACATTCTTGTATTACAACAGTCTCTTCAATGTCTTCGTGAATGATAGTTTGATGAGTCAGTATTATTCCAAATACGAGCAGTTGAACTTCGCCACATTTTCAAATGGATTTATTAACCGTCTTAAAAGTGTGATATTGTCCCTCATTCTAGTGACTACATATGCACATTATTGTAATGAATGTTAATTAGATTCAAATTATTTATTCATATGTTAAATTAGACCATAAGTAATTTTATTTAATTATATATCGGTGAAGAAAATGGTCGCTCACCCTTATAGGAAGTAGCAACTCACCAGTTTGCTCTACTTAGAACTATCTCTGCCGCTAACGTGGATCATTAGTTCATTCAACTATAATTGAATTTAAACTTACACTTCCTGGTAACACACACACTAGCTCTTATGGTATACGCAACGACACATTGAATATTCGGCAGCCACGTACCCAGAAAGAAGATTTTACATATTGTGAAAGTGCAAAGTCTGATTTAAATGTGTGTAACAATTTTCTGTCTTCTGATATTACCAGGTGAGTTGTGTTGATTGTATTAGAAATTAAATTATTACAAGTTGCGTAAAACTCGGATATTTTTAGATACATTACTCCGTATTCAAAATTACGTATTTTGAACGTGAGCGACAAAAGTCAAGATAATTATTTAGTAAATTACTACCCATTTGTAAACTTAACCTGTATCTAAATTGTATATTTTTATTAATTTTTAGTGAACACATAATATATTAGAAATTTAACGATTCAACCATTTTATCCTTGAGTTTCCCATGTTTAATTAGTCGTTAGACTATGTTGGCAGCATTTGTTGATAGAGGTGTTTATATATCCTTCGTCCAGTGCGATAGTCTGAGTAATATTAGGTGGAAGACCCGCCCCTTGTCAGACATCCATTACAATTGGTTTGCAGCGGTGTGGATTAGGAAATTACCACGCGCCAGATTCGTTTGTTATTACGGGACTCAAGTACGAGAGGATACGTAGCAGAAATTCAAGCCAATGTTTCAAAATTAAGTTTTGGTTAGTTTTCGAAATTGTTACACGTAACTGAAATTCCAAAATGACGGATACGCGGCTCCAAGCTGAATTATGAGAGGCGAAAGCTGAGGTCCAACGATTGAGAGAACGTGTGTTACTGGGTGCCCCAACCATTCACAAAGACCTCTACCTAGTCGTGTTGGTTCCGAGATGGTCAGGTCAAGAATCAACAGTTGCCCTGGAGGAATTCTTCGCAAGCATCGAAGGTTCTGCGCGCATAGGACGGTGGAAGGACTTGGGTCGCATTGAAATCTCAACTTTAAAACTCAGAGGTCGAGCCAGGAATTCTATCAATGATGCCACTAGCTCCATGCTGAGGGTTTGACGTGGCAAAAATTCAAAGAGGCGTTCAGGAAAAGATATAAAGACTTCAACAGTGATCAATGTAATTTTATGAAACACCAAACAGCTAGATAGGCGAAGAACGAGGATACTTCACAGTTCGCTGACAGATGCCGAAATATGAGGCAAAAGATTAATTGTAAAGTGAAGGATCCAGTAGCGCAACGTGTTCATAATGAAAACGCAGAGCGTATGCTATTAGCAAGCTTATTACGGGACTCACAGGTGTTGCCAGCCGACAGGTCAGGTATTCGAACCCACGGACCCTGGAACAGGCACTGCAGATAGCTCTGTCTGTACAGGAGGCATAACGACAAGAAAAGTTCAGTGAGATCTTTTATGCAAATTTTGATAGGTCGGTTAGAATAACGTCTAAATCTCCGGACAGTACATACCCGGTAGATGAAGAGACACGACGTTCCAACGACTCGCGCGCGGTCAGTGGCCCGCGACGTCAGTGGAATAGAGCGTCGAGTAGTGCCGGTAGCTCAGTAACCTCGGGCACTAGAAGCTCACGCACCAAGGAAGCCCTTAGGTGCTACGAATGCGAGGGAGTAGGTCATTTTGCAGGGAATGTCCCACGAGGCGAAAAAGAGAGGCGAATCCCTCCGAATCGCCAAGGAAAGGGAAACCGGCCGAGTGTTCGAGGCGCTCATGTCCCTCTAACGACAGGCCCCCTTTCGAAACCAGACGTGGTTCGCAGAAAGAAACAGAAAATCAGGGAAACGTGAAAGAGTCGTGTAGCGAAGGCAGCTCTCTCCGCCTTCAGACCCCTGAAAATGCTGTCATGGCGCCCTCAATTTCGGTTATGTTAGAGTACGGTACTCCCTCCACTTCTGTGGCGATAGAAGGAGTAAACAGAAGTCTAATTGTAGACACAGGCTCAAGCATCTCGATTATGCAGTCCGGCATATCGAGGACTGCGGTATGAGCCTCCCCTCAAACCGCACGGAGTGACTGCGGAGACTCTCGACATCAGGGGCCAACAGACGGTTTCTTTCGAGATAGGACGAGAATACAGGCACAAGTTTCTGGTGTGCTCGCTTCCTACGGAAGCAGCGGGTTTGATAGGATCCGATTTTATGGATGAAGCGGGCGCAAAAATTGACTTTGGGCGCGGAAAGATGTCAGTTACTGACAAAGACAAGGCGCCCCGGGTACACAGTGACTCGGATATGGAGCGCACAGCACTCACTCCCTTTGTACAGGTTACAGAGGGACACAGCCCTCAACCCTGCTTCCGGGAGACGCGGCAAACAGATGTTCGGTTTTCAGCCAGCTCCCGACACGAACCTACCACCGACAAGAGTCGAACCTGGCTTGTCAAGGCCAAGGAGAACATCACCTTAGCGCGTAGGTGTTGACAGATTTTGACAGGGAAATTAGAGGCGGAAAAGGGACAAAGAAACCCCCTGCTAGTATGCGTGGAACCCGCTCAAATTCCCATAGAAGGGATATTTCCTGCCCGTGCGCTGTCTCGAGTTGAGCAAGAGGTGCACGGAGTGTCGGCACGAGTAAGCGGTAACGCGACCGGAAATCCCGGCAGCTGTGTTTGCGTCGTGCTTGCAAATTTCAGCTACGAAAAACTGACCGTCCCCAAGGCCACAGTCCTTGGTGTAGCGGAAAAAATGTCATAAGCCTTAGTAAACCAAGTAACCTCGACCGAACCGAGCAAGCCGCCCCGGAAAAAGAAAAATGAAGCCCTTTATAATAATCTTCTAAAAGGCAAACTCCATCACTTGGCTCCAGAAGATAGTCTGCACATTGAACCCGTTTTAGTGAAGTATGCACATGTATTTCACGACGAGGAAGCGAATGATTTTAAGGGGACCCCAATCATTGAGCATGAAATACAAGTAGGAGATGCGCAGCCCATAAACGGCCCCCTACAGAACGCCGTATGCACTTCGAGACGAGATGGAACGACAAGTGCAGGATATGCTTTAAAAAGGGCGTTATTCGAGAAAGTAACTCACCGTGGTCAGCGTGAGCAATCCTAGTACCGAAACGGAGTCTGGATGGAAAGCAGAAATACAGATTTTGTGTAGACTTTCGAGCTCTAAATGCGGTAACCAAATTTGATTCTTATCCGTTGCCCAGATTTGACGAGGCGACTGCCTCCCTTCATGGCTCTAGATATTTTACTGTCTTAGAATTCTATAGGGTTTTCTGGCAGGTTAACATCAAAGAAGAGCGTAAGTAAAGGATAGAATTTACCGTTCCATCAGGTCATTATGAATTTAACCGCATGCCCTTTGGTCTATCAAATAGCCCTTCTAATTTTCAACGATTGATGGACACCGTTTTGAAAAATTTGATCGGGACAGAATGCTATACATACATTGATTGTGTCATTGTATTTTCCCGCACTGCAGTAGAAACGCGTTGAGATTGAGCAATATATTAGGTCGGTTCGACGAAGCCAACTTGCAGCTACACCCTCGCAAGTGCGATTTCGCGAAATCGCAAGTGCAATATTTAGGCTACATCTTGTCAGAGAATGGAATCTCTGCTTCCCCCGAAAAGGTCAAGGCTGTAAGGCAATACCGCAACACTAAGATTGTTAGTGATGTTAGGGCGTTTTTGGGATTGGCATCATTCTACAGACGGTTGGTCCCAAATTTTGCCGAGATTGTGATGCCACTCTCGCAGTTAACCAGAAAAGGTCAAAAGTTCATCTGGGGACGCCGCCAGCTGCAAGCTTTCGAGGGCTTGAAAGAAAGGCCCTGCACCACTCCTGTGCTAGCCTATCCAAATTTTAAGCTGCCTTTTATTCTGATAACGGATGCTAACCGATTGGCAATTGAAGCCATTTTGTCCGGAGTACAAGATGGAGTGGAACGCCCCCTGACCTATGCCAGCCGTCAGCTGAATAACCTGAGTAGGCTTATTCAGTATGTGAGCTCTAATTGCTAGCCTTAGTGTGGGTCACAAAGAACTTCCAATGTTAACGGTTTGGAACGAAATTTGTAGTCAGAACTGATCATTCTGCGTTAACATACCTATGAAATTTCGCAGATCATAATAGCAGGCTTCTTCAATGGAGTATTAAGCTATCGGGACTAGATTTCATAATAGAACACAGGCCCGGTTCAAAGAACGTTCACGCAGATGCCTTGAGCAGACACGTTGGTACAGTCACGCCCAAAAATACCTGGACAAGGAGATTATTCTCCAAGTGCAGTTAGACATCTGTATCAAACAGACGCCCAGCTCTTATTCCGGCGAGGGAAAATTTTTTTAGATGAAGAAGGTGCCATGTACAGACGCCAAAGTAATAGCAACCATCATTTAGTGATACCGGAAACTCTTATTCAAAATACAACTTGATAGCTCTAAATTACTGGTGGCCTCGCATGAGAAAATCTATTGAGAACTATATCAGATATTTCGGCCCATGCCAGAGACGCAAAAGTTCCCGGAATCAGGTAGCTCCGCTGGGTGAAGTTGAATCACCCACATTTCCTTTTGAAATTACGGCCATGGCCATCACCGTTCCATATGCACTAACGCCAAGGAAGAATAAATATCTTCTGACGTTTTTAGATTATTTCACCAGATATGTGGAGGCGTATCCAATTTCAGAACAAACCTCCGAAGTTTGCGCGCGTGTTTACGCGACGCAAATCGTCACGCGTCATTGTACCGGTTCAAAATTGATCACAGATCAGAGCCGAAATTTTATGTCATCCTTTTTTCCTTAAACTTGCAAAATATTAGGGATACAGAAGACACAAACCACTAGCTTTCATCCCCAAGCGAACGGCTGATTCGAGAGATTTCATCCCTCATTACACGCAGGTTTGTCGCACTTTGTAAACGTAAGTAACACAAACTGGGATAATCTAGTACCATTATTCCTTATGGCATACCGTGCCACCCCCAACTCCGTTACTGGGTACAGTCCGTTTTATTTATTACATGGCAGAGAAATGGTACTAGCTAGCAGCGACATCCTACAGGCCAAGATCACGCAGGAAACCCCAGATCACAAGCGCCGCTTGGATAAGTTGAAGTCCAGTCTCAGACTAGCTTACAAGGCAGTGGAAAAAGCCAACCGGGCTTCGCATCGCAAAACAAGAGGTTTTACGATCGTAAACAAAGACAAGGCACTTCGAAATAGGAGATCTAGTTTATCTACATAACACAATAATAAAACCTGGTTTAACTAAGAAATTTTCGAGACCGTGGATTGGACCGTTAAAAAGACTTTTTGAAATGAATTATGAAATAATGGACCAAAACATCAAAAAGCAAGTTGTTCATATAAACAGGCTAAAAAGGCCTATAATGCTAATTTGTGGAAACCTAAAACACAAAAGAAACCCGCCAAGAACCAGCCTAAAACGCCAACGGAATGCACGGATGATGAGGAAAATGAATTACAAATTAGATCCTTCCCGCCAGCAAACACAAGCCGCGCAGCGAGTAGCAGAGAATATGATTCCCACCGGAATCAAACCCAAGACGATGCTAGCCCTGTCCTACTATCCACTGATTCTCCGTCCACCGATCACAGAGATCCTATCTATTATGCGCCAGAGACACCTAAATCACAACGTGAACACATCCAGTCACGCGATCTCGATTTAGGATGTCACAAAATAACACAGGCTAGTTGTTTAATTGTAAATTTGTTGTAGTGATTAGCTTAATATTTAGAAGCTTCTAAATTGTTATAATTTTGTGTTACAGGACGTTCGAACCATTGGTACAACCTCTAAACAGCTGTGTAATATTCGTGAAGGAAACAGATATTGTTTTGACAAATCACGCTTGGCGTATTGCGATTCAAGTCAATACCAGTACGTACCATGATGTAATATCTACAGTCAGAGAGGACTTACTACTAGTTGAACGATATAAGCAGAAATTTACTCCGACTTCAGAGCTACGTCATATTGAAACATTGCTGCAACAGTTCGAATTGAAACTTGATAGATTCCATCAAATTTTACCTCGGCTTGACCGTAGGCGAGGGCTCGTAAATATTGGTGGTAGTATATTAAAGTCGTTATTTGGAACAGCGACGATTTCTGATATCATTCAGCTTCATGATACTTTGGATAAATTGCAGACACAAAATTCCGATATAGTTCACTTCTTGAACAACCAGGTTACCCTTGTAAGAAAGCTTAGCTTAGCAGCAGAAGTAAGTACAGACACTATCATGAATTTGACTTCTATTGTCAAGGACAATATGGTACAGCCGCACGAGAAATTTCAACAGATTGCAAGAGATTTGATGTTCATTATTACCATTCATGCTCAAAGTGAAATATTTACATCAATTAGACAGAATTCGCTTTGTTACGTTCAATTCAACAGCTAGACGAACTAACTAATGCAATACAATGCGCCATTCAAGGCAAGTTACCAATAATTTTTATTAATCCTAGAGTTTTATTTAATATTTTAAAGAATGTATCTTTACAATTTCCCGGAGGATATGAACTTATTGCTGGAATCAGAAGTGAGAACGTCCACTTGTACTATGAATTAATTAAAATCTCCATAGTAGCTACACCACATAACATTAAAGTGATATTACACGTACCACTGAAATCCTTGAGCAGCGATTTACTTTATATAAAATAATTATTTTGCCTGAACGTGTATCTTCTGGAAAGTTTTTCAGTACATAGTTGATTACGCATACTTTGGCCTAAATGACAATCAACGTGACTACATCCTTCTTACAGAAGCACAGTATAATGATTGCACAAATAGTAGCATTGTTATATGTCCAGCAAACACTGCGGTTTACCACAATCCGTCAGTTTCATGTGAGGCCAGCTTATTCTTTCAGAACACAGACAACTTTCATATATGCCAGAGAAAACTACTGTTTCGCCATCAGACACCGATCCTGCAAGCGACATGGTGCGCTTGGGGCTTACTTTTTCCCGGAACGGCAAACAATTACTCTACGATGCCCTAACTCTGATAATCAACCACCTCACACGATGTCACCTCAAGGAGCAGGACTGGCCCATAATCTTTTAACGTGTCACCTTTCTTCTTCGACACTTCGAACTCTGCCAGAGCTGACTGAATCACTACATGCAAAGCTTGAAACACCAAACCCATCTTACCCAGCAACATTTCTGCAGTCAGCGACTACGAAACCCGTCAATTGAAGGACATACTCCCCGCAGACACTTCAAGGATTGATGATGCGATTTCGCAACTTGCAACACGAAAACAAACTTTCGACGTAGAGTCATTATTTCATGTACATGAATTCTCACAACAGCAAGAGCAAAGAACACGATGGCTTATAATCCTTACGACATCCATTTACATTGCTTTTATCCTTGGAATATTTTGTTTTACCTTGTACTCTCACTGCCATAACCTGCGATGTTATGCACTTCCAAATGCTTCGAACTGAGAACCGTCCCCTCAAAACCCCACTTCCTCGATTGAATGCACTCAACAGGATACCGGCGAACAAAGCAAAGCCAGCGCCAAACAAGACGTCGTCTTCACAGTATATCCCATGCATACGACAAGCTAAGCCGCGTATGGAACTTGCTATCTCAACGACCTTGCTAACATCTATCATCTTACATCCGGCGACTACACGGTAATCAGCATCAAGAACAGACAACGGACTTTGACCAACTGCTCTACATTCACGCAAATTAAATACGCCATTGTATCTTGGACATTTGCTAAACAATGCATCTTATTTCATTTTATATTTTTATGTACACTTGTATCAACTGATATCATGCAATTCCTTGCATCTGCTGTTCCATTTTCAATTGTCACACTTGTTAATTGTTTCCCAATGCTACATTCATTACGATTATTATTATTATTATTATTATTATTATTAATTGTACTTACCTGTAGAAATTTGGTCGAAACAACAATTCACGCCTAAATTTCTCTCTCTAGGACGGGCGAGTGTAATGAATGTTAATTAGATTCAAGTTATTTATTCATATGTTAAATTAGACCATAAGTAATTTTGTTTAACTTTATACCGGCGAAGAAAATGGTCGCTCACCCTTGTAGGAAGTAGCAACTCAGCAGTTTGCTGTAATTAGAACTATCTCTGCCGCTAACGTGGAGCATTAGTTCACTCAACTATAATGGAATGTTTGAGTCAGTAGCTTCCCCATATTTAAACTTACAATTCCTGGTAACACACACACTAGCTCTTTGATATACGCAACGACACATTGAATATTCGACAGCTACGTATTCAGAAAGAAGTTTTTATAAATTGTGAAAATGCAAAGTCTCATTTAAATATATGTAACAATTTTCTGTCTTCTGATATTACCAGGTGAGTTGTGTTAATTGTATTAGAAATTAAATTATTACAAGTTGCGTAAAACTCGGATATTTTTAGACACATTATTCCAAATTCAAAATTACGTATTTCGAACGTGAGCGACAAAAGTCAAGATAATTATTTAGTAAATTACTACTCATTTGTAAACTTAACCTGTATCTAAATTGTATATTTTTATTATTTTTTAGTGAACACATAATATATTATAAATTTAACGATTGAACCATTTTATCCTTGAGTTTCCCATGTTTAATTAGTCGTTAGACTATGATGGCAGCATTTATTGATAGAGGTGTTTATATATCCTTCGTCTAGTGCGATAGTCTGAGTAATATTAGGTGGAAGACACCCCTTTTCAGACATCCATTACATTACTTACATTTGTCGCTCGGTCCTTATGAGGTGGCTTATTCCCTTCTACAAACTTACACCCAAACCCTCCTAATAATAATTACGTTATCTTCCTATCTAAACATGTCAACAGGGGAACCTTTTCACTACCAACTGATGCACACAATGTTAAAAAACACAGAGTCACTAAAACATTCTAAAATTACGCTCCAACATGTTTCGGTTTACGCAGAAAC